>Ga0206130_10002554_pt1 | contig 25125 bp, 26 predicted proteins | sample Helgoland_Spring_9_FD_148637 | JGI IMG/M metagenome (GOLD analysis project Ga0206130, IMG submission 148637) | Pelagic subsurface seawater microbial communities from Kabeltonne, Helgoland, North Sea - Helgoland_Spring_Bloom_20160512_1 | ecosystem: Environmental > Aquatic > Marine > Epipelagic ...
TCAGATTGTATGTAATATGCATATGCGTAATGTATCAAATATCAAATATCAAATATCATATTGCACTTGAAGTATTGACATATATTATTATGTCAATACTATATAAATGATAAAATACCACGAGATGTTTTTTGATATAGCCCTGTATATATCGTATATGCTATATCTGGTTGCCTTTTTTCAAATAGAACATTATAACCCAGATTATTTATCAACTTTGGAAAACATTATTAAATACTATGTCATTGGATTTTTATTACTGCGATTTAATCCATTTACTAGACATTCCTTTACCGAATTTGATAGAAAGGTTGTGTTTTCGTCGGCTATATTTTTACTGACAACAACTGCCATCAATCAATACGCGGTTGATTTAGACGGAGCAGAGTTCTTAAAACGCACGTTTACTTTCATAAAATGAAAGTATTAAATCGGTAGTTTTTACTTTTTTGTTCGCGACATTTTAGCTGTTTTATTTTGTCGAGTTTTTACGGAATTCTTCTTATGACGTAATGTTTTATTGTTATTTTCATAAAAAAACTGTTTTAGGTGTTGAAACATCTTCTTTCCTATAATTACATCTATTTCTTGCTCATCAGGCGACTTTTCATTATATGTATAATGATATTTTGCAAACTCGTATTTGATAATATCAATAAATTCTTCTCTATTATGAGCGCCCACATCTTTTTTCAAGACAGACTGTAAGAATCTTTCAATCATTGTACCAACCTTTAATTTATGATGATATGGTTTAACATTTATATAGTATACACGCTCGTCGGCCATACCGTCATGATATATATCATCTATGAAACAAATCTCTATGTCATCTGGTAATTTTGTACATCTAAACAAATCTTCTACTGTTTTGTCGTGCGTCGTTCTCCCCAATTCTATTTTTTCTCCTCTGATTTTAAAAGCAGCAATAATCTGATCAAATAACTTGTACTTGACTTTACTATCAAAATACTGGGATATATGTTTCGCCCACGATTTAGGACCATTATTGTTGGTATAAATCATAATCTTGTCGCATTTTTTTTCCTGTTTCTTCTTTTTCAAATATTCCATCACTGGTATTATTTTAGGGCGTAAGAATTCTGGATACAACTCTAACAGAGTATTGAAATGTGTATCACTGTATGCATTATTATTAAAATATTTATTTAAACAATCGCAAAATATCCCGAATTCTGTAAAATACCCCAATGTTTCATCCAAGTCGAAAACGACTATTTTGTTTGATTTATTCATATACATTATAATTCTATAAAAAATCTAACTAATAAATATACTCCCTCAATGGAATTAAATTCCGGCGACTATAAAAAAATTATAAGTTATTATAAAATTAAACAAACTAATAAATCAGATAAAGAAACTGCTGAAGACATATTGGCTAGTAAATTATGTATGTGTATTAAAAAAGTCAAATCGCCAACCATTAATGAAAAAGCAGCCATCGCCATTTGCAGAAAAAACATATTTAAAAATCGTAAAATCGATTTTTACAACTTTAAATGCAAAAAATCCAGAAAATTAGTCGCAAAAAAAGGAACTACCCGGAAACTACACAAGTTTAGCAAAAAAATTACATTCAAGCGGAAAGCTAGAACATCGAGTAAAAAGCAAAGTAATCGATAAAATGTATTACTAAACATTTTCATAAAATTGAACTATATTTACATTACAAATATAATTCAACTACTAGACTACATAATGAACTTTAAAATGCTCAATGATTTGTTTAACTTTATTCTAGTTACATCAAACAAGTATAATATCGATGAGTCCCACGATATTTCACACAGTATGAATGTACTGCATTATGCACACAATATATACGAATCTCAAATTTATACAAATCCTGGACTCAAGCCACATAAAAATATTATTTATTTGTCGGCAGCTCTTCACGATATGTGTGATAAAAAATATATGGACGAATCCGAGGGGATTACAGCGATTAACGATCACCTCAAACTTATAACTACGCCCGAAGAAAATGATATTATCACCAAAATTATAAGAACAATGTCGTATTCAAAGGTTAAGAAAGACGGATTTCCCGATTTGGGAATTTATCAATCGGCATACCATGTTGTAAGAGAAGCTGACTTGCTAACTGCATATGACTTTGACAGAGCGTTAATATACGATATGAAAGCAAATGGAAAACCATTTATAGAGGCATATGAACACGCTGAAAATCTGTTTCATACCCGAGTATTCAAACACGCCGAAGATAAGTTATTCACAACCGACTATGCTTTATCGCATTATCCAGAATTGCATTATTCGGCTATTCACCGAATAAACACCTGGAAAAATATGGTCGTGAAACCAATTAGACAACAACAAACAAACAAAACATAACAAACAAACAAAATATAACAAACAAACAAATATAACAAACAAACAAACAAAATATAACAAACAAACAAACAAAACAAGACAAAACATAACAAACAAATAAAACATAACAAACAAACAAACAAACAATGTATACATATTCATCATTACTAGGTAACTACGTATTTTCAACATAATCTAATGCGAGTAATAGAATTTTCTCTTGATCTGTCAATTTTTGAAAGATATAGCATTCATCTAGCTTTATTTGAAAACGTTGGTTGTATGTATTTTTACACACAATATGTATACCATTTGTCAAAATCTTTATATCGATTATCATCCCTCCACGTGTTAGGTCCAACTTTTCAGGATTATTTAAATTAATCCATCTGATATATCTCCCGTATTGCAAGTCGGTTAAATCATCCACATACCTATAATCCTTTAACTTTTTATGATACTCTTTTAATTTTTCCTTGGATAGCAACAATTTCTGTAAATAATCATTTTTTATGGATTTTATCTTACGGTTATTGTAGTTCATAATACTTGCATTATTTTCATTATCTAGTGCTTTCACTAAATGTGTATTTTCATCGGATATAGACATGTATAATATACAACATATAGATATTTTTATGTCGTATATCAATATTAGATAATATGAAAGTATGGATGGTCTATTTTTCACAATCTATACTTTCATATATGAATTATTCAAATACCAGGGATAAAACACCCAAAAATACAGCTATTTTGATTGATTTTTTTATCATCGGATTCCGACGAATGAACAACCTGATTTTTGGATTTCGGAAAATACGAGGATCTTTTTATGAGATTTTTATGTAGGTAAAAATGCCTACATACCTATCCAGGAGGTCTATTATAAATGACGCCTATGTAGTGCGATGTAGTGTGCTACCTACATATCAAGGGAATAATAACTAGTGAAAAAAATAGGAATTACTTAGATATATGTAGTAAATTTACTTTTTTTCAATTTTCAAATTTCATTTTGGATTTTAAAAAATTACACAAGGTTTTCTTGTGTGTTTTTTTTATTTTTGGATTAACGTTTTGAAAAAAAGGTGAAAAAAGTGGTTGTGAGCATAATGCTCTCATTTCCATTTTGAAAGATTTCATTTTGTGATTGTAAAAAAAATATATACATTTTAAAACAATTTAGGCATTTTTTTATGTAATCCAATATTAGAGTTACAATGGATTACAAAAAAATGCCAAAAAATGCCGAAAATTTTAATTGCGAAAAGTGTCACTTCCAATGTAGCAAAGCAAGTAACTGGGAAAAACACATATTGACACTGAAGCACCAAAAGAGTTACAAAAGAGTTACAAATGATTACAAAAAATGCCAAAAAATGCCGAAAAATGCCGGGTTTGTATGTGAATGTGGAAATACTTACAGGTATCGTCAAGGTCTTTATAAACATAAAAAAATATGTAGCTACCTACACGATTCTAATAACCCAGTAATGTACGAAAATACACAAGTTATGGACATATCCAAAGAGAAAGAAAACGAGTTTAAGGATTTAGTTTTATTGTTGCTCAAAGAAAATAAAGAGATACAGAAGAATTTTGTAGATATTATACCCTACATTAAAGGCAACAGTATTACCAGCAATAGCCATAATACAACTACGAATAATAATCAATTTAATATAAACATGTTTCTGAATGAGCACTGCAAGAATGCTATGAATCTTACTGATTTTATCCATTCGTTACCTATTACAAATGAAACATATGATCATACTATTGAAAATGGATTAACAAAAACAATTACACATATGATAACAAATGGTCTTAATAATATGGATGTATTAGAAAGACCAATCCATTGCACAGATCCTTCTCGAAAGACACTGTATGTCAAGGACAATAATGTATGGGAAAAAGATAATGAATTGACTGCTTTGTTGAATGGAATAAAAACCTTGTCGTTCAAACAAAGAACGAATATATCGAAATGGAAAGACGCAAACATTGGTTGGGACAAAGATGATAATTTACAAACTAAAATGACTAGATTGGTATTTCATTCTATGACTAGTATTGAGACTGACGAAAAAGAAACAAATAAGATTATTAAGGCTATAGGAAAAAATACATACTTGAGCACTGATATAAAAAATGATTATTTGTAATATTTAGTACATTTATTGTATGTCATTGTGTGAACTAAAATATCAACTTATTGTATAATGCCCAACAACATCAAACGACGAACACACAGCACAAAAAAAAACCACATGCAACGAAATAAAACAAAAAATAATAGTAAAAAAACAAACAATAATAGTAAAAAAACTTCTACTAGACGTCGCACAGGAGGATTTTCTTTCACGTCTTCTCTTAAGAAAAATATGACCGACGGTGTCAATGCCGCCAATAAGAAGTATAATGAGTCTTTAGAGCAACATAAGGGGGCTATTATGGATGCTAAAACACAAATTAATGATGCCACATCAAATGCATTAGAAGAATCCCGTAAAAAAACATTGGATGTGAGTAAAAAGACCTTGGATATGGGTAAGGAACTTTACAACAAACAAAAATACAGTAGTCCTAGTAGTTTTGCCGCATCAAAGGTATTAGAAGTATCCAGCAAAAATGTATCTGGAATGGGCAATCAGCTAAAGTCGACTTTAGCAAATTCAATTCCGCCTATGAAAAACAGATTTAATCCAAATGGTATGAGTAATGCGCAAGTAGAGAATGCTGCTGGACGTTCTGCCAGTGGAGTTCCACAAGCTTCTCAATACCCCGAGGGTGTGGTGGCTACGACTAGTCCAACAGCCCCTAAAGTAGCTTTTGATACATCTCTTATGTAAAAATGTAAGAACACTAGGTAGTAGATAATTAGATTAGATGGTGTAATCTAATTATTTGTTTTGATATGTGAAGTTACATTGTTTCAAAAATCGGCGTTTTACATCTTCAAGGGTTTAAAATGGTGTTCCAAATCCACCACCCATGTCATTTGCTGCCATTGGCTCCATAGTTGGAGTAGCCGCGTTTACCATAGGTGTCTCTGGACCACTATACATATTGTCGAAATTGGGTGTATTGGGTATTGAATATTCGTTGGATTGACTTTTCATATTGGTCATTTCTGCTGGAGGTGGTGGTGGGCTTTGTACAATAGGAGGAGGCGGGGGTCCTTGCATTCTAGATGGGGCATATTGATTTGACAGGGGTTGAGTAACACGAACACTTCCATTTCCCTGGTTTACATTCGTATGATGATTTGTATTGGAGTTACCGTCATATAAATCCCATAGTCTATCTACTAGTATTTGAACCTTATCTGATAATTTAGACTGAATGGTCAATGACAGTAGCAGAACACCTGGTATTAAATTAGTTGAATTAAATGCGTCGTATGTCCTTCCAGTGTATGTAGGGATGAAATCGACTATTCTATGAATAAAATACAATGCTAGAAACATTGCAGTGAGCTGTAATACAACTTCTACAAATATCACTAAACTTCCAGCATCGTCATTTGCCTCTGGTGTATATGTTTTGATCATCTTTAAAACAGCAACAATAGGAATGATTGATAATGTGATGTATTGAATCATATTCAATAATGATTCTTTTTGTTCATCGTCAAAAGGAAATACTGCTTTTAAAAATCCATCAGTGTTGTTATTTAATTTATCTATTCTATCCATATGATTTATAATAAGATTTAAAATTATTTAAATATATACTTTTATATTTGAACATAATGTTGAAATATGCAATTGACCTAAATAAATACAAAGATAGAGATCCTCGCCCTGGGGAGGAGAATTATCACGAAGAATATCAATATTTAAATTTGCTAAAAGATTTAATGGAACATGGCACTCTTGAAGAGGGCAGAAACGGAAAAACTAAATCGGCAATTGGTGCTGCTATGAGTTTCTCTTTAGAAAATGGAAAAATTCCTATTCTTACTACTAAAAAAACTGCTTGGAAAACCTGTCTCAAAGAACTGTTATGGTTTATTTCAGGTTCAACTGATGCTAAAATATTAACCGACCAAGGAGTTGGAATATGGAAAGGAAATACTACAAAAGAATTTTTAGAATCAAGAGGACTATCACATTATACACCAGGTAGACAAATTGGACCTTTATATTCGCATCAATGGAGATTTTGGAATGCTAAATATGAGACTGACCCTAATGCGGATTATACGGGTAAAGGAATAGATCAATTACAGAATGCTATAGATATTTTAAAAGATCCAGAACAAAGAAATAGTCGTAGAGTTGTAATTTCTGCATGGAATCCAGAACAGATAGATGAAGGAGTTCTTCCAAGTTGTCATAGTTTTTTTCAATTTTCAGTTACACAAGGAAATAAATTAACTTGTTGTCTCACGGCCAGATCGCAGGATATTTTTTTAGGCGAACCATTTAATATAGCTTCCTACAGTTTTCTAGTACATTTAATTGCAAAACATTGTGATTTAATCCCTTATGAATTTATTTTATATGCGGGAAATGTTCACATATATGACGATCACTTTGAACAAGTTACAGAGCAAATTTCAAGAACTCCATACCCATTTCCTACACTAGAAATATTAAACAAAAGAGATAATATTAATGATTATGTGATTGAAGATTTTAAACTTAATGATTATCAGCATCATCCACAATTAAAAGGGGCAATGAGGGCTTAACTTCGTCTTTAATAGTATCGGTATAAAAATAATTAGCAAATAATGGATTAGGTGATTTTATACGATGTAATATAGTACCGCCATGAACTCCAAATTGTCTTCCTGCTTCTGCTACTGATATATAAGTCTTTCCATTAATTATTACTTCTCTAATATTGGAGGGTAATCTACCTTTGTTTTTTTCTCTAATCTTTTGTTTAGTTTCTTCGCTATGATTTTTTCCAAAAAAATGATTTTTTTCACCTAACCGTTCACTTGCAATAACCGACATTTTATCTTTTGTTTCTTGTGATGCTTTTCTACCTAGATTGTAAGTATTACCTTTATGCATATCTGAATATAATCTTTTAACTTCGTCGGTATGAGTTCTTCCATACATACCGTTTTTTTCTCCATTGTGCCCCCACCGTTTCTGTCTTTCTTCTTTTGACATTTTACTTATATTTTCCTTTATTGTATCTTTCGTTTTTTCTATAATTTGCTCTTTATTTGGGTGATATGTCATTAAATCACCACCACTACTATTATAATGTAAATTGTATAATTTATCTCGTATAGTCAAATCTTCTAAGTAAGAAAGTTCCACATTTTTTGCTTCTTCTTCTGTTTCACATTCTTGTAAAATTTCATAGGTAAAACAATCAGACCCATATTTCTCATATGCTCGTTGCATACGAATATTACAGTGTTTATTTGTTTTAAGTGTTGAACGATGTATGCACCATCTACGGTTTATATTACACGAATACCCGATATAATATTTACCTTCAGGACACAAAGTATTTGAGATTTTGTAAACGCCAATTATTTTTTTCATTTCTATATATTCCCTAAAGATTATAAATTATATAATAAATACGCATTTATTCTATAATTCCTAAATATTTTCATTTTCTTTTAGTTTTTTCATTTTTTCTTTTTTATTCAAATAAGCTTGTCTTGCATATTCTTTTTTTTTTTCTGACGAAACTACCGATTGTTTATATTCTCTACTTTTTATAAGTTCTTTATTAGCCTCATAATGTTTCTTGTTCCTAGCAGGAGCAGTATATTTTTTAAGATGAATTTTAGTAGATTCTAATTCATTTTTGAGTAAAGAGTTTTCTTCTTGAAGTTGTTTAATAATTTCATCTTTATCCATATTGATACATAATTGTAATAAAAAATTTTTATACCTTTTTATTGATTTAATTTATCTAAATTCGGGATTCCATTCTTTACAACCATTGCAAATATTTCGTATATGAATATTGGTAACTTCTTTTGTAGTCATCATATTTGAGTGTTCAAAATCAATTATCCCCACTTTTCCATCGCAATCCTCTACAAAATTATAACCGGTTAAGTCCGGGTATTCAATATTATGTAATACTAGATTACGTACAATTTTAACGACTTGGTCAAATAATTCATTAGGTATATCGCTAGCATTTTCTCCATAATTGTCCGATAAATTATGACTACCTATTTTATTCATAACCATTATTTTACTGTCATCATTGTATTCTACAATTTTTGGCGTCTTTACTATATGTAAGTTGTAGACATATTGTTGCATAAAATATTCTTTATGACTTACATTTTGTTTTACATAGTATGTTTTGGGGTCTGCTAGATAATATTCCATTGTTGTACTATCTGAATACTATTTATGTCATTTTCAATATATGTTTCAAAACATCATTTTATATTTTCAAAAATCTAACTATTCAAGCGCCTAACTATCCACTTATCAAAATGTATGTGGTGGCATAACGCAACAATATTTAGGGGTTTTGTAATTTTATCTATTTGCGATATTATTGCTTATTTTTAGTATGGATTATAATTATATTAATGAGTTCAAGTTCATCATTAGCTGCAGCACGAAGAAGGAGAGCCGGTGGAATACAGCCGATTCAAAAACAATCGCCATCACGTGTTCAACCGCCAAATCGACCTAGTGAAAATGCACCCTCCCCAAACGAACAAAAAACTCCGCCTAATCCATATATGCTACTTCAACAACACGATGCAAAAATCAATGCTATGGAAGGTGCAATTCGTGAATTAGTTTCGAGAGAAAGGAATAACAATAGAGTAATTCATACCGATACCGAATCAGATAGTAACGGTGTGCAAATGAATAGCCAACAATCACAATTTGATTTAACTGAGTTAAGTGATTTAATAATGTCGCGGATTGAGGCGACAATGGATCTAAAGGCTTTTTACGACAACGATGAAAAATTATCACAAGATGTGGACTCTTTACAAAAAACCATCGCGTCTCAAGAAATTACTATTAATGGGCTACACGATACACTACATTATATCATACAGAATTTAGGATTGTCTACACTGAATTCTAGTGAAAATAACTCATTACACGTTAACACTGATGATCATACTGAATTAACCAGTGACAATGACAGTCTACACAACGAGCAGACTTTAGATAAAGGTAGTAACAATCTTGACACTGTACCTGATGTCAACAACATATTAGAAAAATCAGTTACTATAGATGAGGGTCTGAATGAGGTAAATGAGTTCTCTCAAATGGATGACGACGATGAATCAAATTATCATGGGTCTGATAATGAAATTGAAAGCCAAGAAGTCGCAAATGAAAATGAAGTCGCAAATCAAACCGAAGATACACCGACAATCTCCACAATGGGGTAATCGAAACTAGCAAACTACCCATTTTACACCCTTGAATATGTAATAGTCCTCAGTAATTAGTAAGAAACCGGATTTTATTGTATGAAAATAACATAATATGAAAACATTGTTATCTGTATTGATATTTTGTATTGTGTTATTTATTTATTTACATATACATTTTCATCTTAAAATAAGCAATGATTTAGAAGTATACGAAATAGAACAACCATCCAAAGAGAAGTTGGAAGAAATATGTGATATTAGACAACCAGTTATATTTGATTATAATGTGGATGGGTTACTTAATGAATGCAATATAGATTCTATGGAAAATAAATATGGGGCATTTGATGTAAAGGTTCGAAATGTCAAAGAATACGACGACACCAGTGAATTACATTTACCATTGACATTGAACACAGCGAGAGAAATCTTTAGAAAGGATACAGAAGAGAGATATATAAGTGAAAATAATACCGAATTTTTAGAAGAGACTGGTTTAGTGAAAATAATAAGATACAATGATAATTTTTTACGACCTTATTCAGTAAGTAATTGTATATATGATGTGCAATTTTCATCTAAAGATACTAAAACACCACTTACATACGAATTAAACTATAGAAACTTTTACTTGGTCACACAAGGCTCTGTGAAAATAAAGCTGATTCCACCCAAATCCTCTAAATATTTGTATACGATTAAGGATTATGATAATTTTGAATTTCTCTCGCCGGTAAATCCTTGGAATGTACAGAGTCAATTCAAAACTGATTTCGATAAATTGAAAACTTTAGAAGTTGAACTCAAACAGGGGCAAATCATTTACATACCAGCTTATTGGTGGCACAGTTTTCATTATACTGAAAATTCCAGCATTTGTATTTTCAAGTATAAAACTTATATGAATAATTTAGCTATATCAAATCATTTGTTTGTGAATATGCTTCAAAGTCAAAATGTGAAGAGGAATGTTGTAAATACAAAAATAACTGTTGGTGATGCAGATTACACCGATTTACGAAATACAGTAGAGAATACAGTAGAGAATACAAGTTTGAAAGAATAGACCAATCTGCGAACCAAGAAAATGGTTCAACCGTCAAATATAGTCTACTGCCTATGAAAAAGGTGTCTTTACTTACCACCATTGAATTGATTTAGGATAAATGATCGTTGGTTTTCATTTCATTTTTTAGGATTGTATTGTCTCATTATATTTCCACTTACTATATGTGTATACAGTGACGAATAATATATATATATATATATTACAATGACTTTAGACGAACGTATGAGTGAAGACTGGAATAGTGATAACTTCGGAGGTCAATGGAACGTTAATACTAGTAGTGATGAGGGTATTACACAGTTCTCATCCATAACTGATACTGATGGCAATAACCCTCCAATAGAATCACTAGAACCTAACAAAATATACTATTTTCTTATGACTGGTGATAATGATCCAACTCCGATTAATGTAGCATTTCGTACAATAAATGCAAATAATGATGATGTTGTAGATGAATTTAATATTGGATTTGATGTCACTCAGGTCGATAATGGGGGTAACAATTCCCCCAATAACTGGGGGGGGTCAGTGGAAACTGATACAAATAAAGTGCCAGAAGTGTTGTTCGGTTATTATACATCACCTGGTCCAAATGAACAACAGTTAATGTATGCCAGGATACATACTCCTACTATTTCCACAGATGAGTCTATAGGCACTTATTTTACATTTAGTATAGTTAAACCTACTAGCGAATTTTCATCTTCAGAACCTATTCCAATTACTACAGGTACAGGTACAAGCACAGGTACAGGTACAGGACAATTGACTTTAGACGATCGTCTGAGTGAAGACGGGAATAGTGGTAACTTCGGAGGTCAATGGAACGTTGTTACTAGTAGTGGTAATACAGAAGTGTTATCCATAACTGATACCGATGGCAATAACCCTTCAATAGAATCACTAGAACCTAACAAAATATACTATTTTCTTATGAATGGTAATACCGATCCAGATTCTATTCATGTAACATTTAGTACAGCGAATGGTGCAAAGTCATGGACAATTGGATCTGATAATAATAATAATGGGATTAACAATACCCCCGACACTTGGGTGTTTTCACAGGGCGATGATACAAAACAAATGCCAGAAGTGTTGTTCGATTATTATGCACCTTCTACAGATGGAGAGTTAAAGTATGCCAGGATACATACTCCTACTATTTTCACAGGTGAGTATATAGGCAGTTATTTTACATTTAGTATAAATAATGGCACTACTAGTAGCGCATCTTCACCTACCATTCCAATTATTACTGTTCCTTATGGCGATACAGTTAGCAATATTATTTCAAAATTTGATACTAATCCATCAATGTGGGTAGTTAAGCAGACTACTACTACTGACAATGGTGTGGATGATATTAACATTTCGAATATGGATACGGAGAAACAGTTAGAAGTGTTACAAGGTGGCAGCATTAATCATTTTATGTTTGAATCAGCATTGTCAGATGATGATAAAATAAAAATGAAAATAGTTGGCATAGACGATAACTCTGGTGAGTATGAACAATATTTTATATTTGATCAGTCGGATCGTATAGCTGGTAACACTTATCAGGCGGACTGGGATCCAGTTGGACAAACATATACCGGACCAGAGTTTATATATAATTTTTTTGTTAAAAAAAAGAAGGAATCCATTCAAGGTCAAGATACTTATACTTATGATTTGGAACCGGCTAGATTGTATGTTAGATTTGTTGCAAATAGTAGTAACAAAGGAAATGCAAATCGCGCCGATCCTACATATTTGTTGTTTGAAATCTATAATAGCAATAACGCATTAAAAGCTACCTATACATATCCTAGCAATAGTGATTCATCATTATCATTATACCCTCTAATTAATTCTATTAAGACACAGGGAATAAGCAGCCAAGAAGGTACTGTTTATGGTGTTAGTTCTCAAGATAAGGTAGTAGACGTATCAAAAACGGCGTCTGAACAAATAGCGAATGCGATTAGTGGTGGTAAAATAACTGAAGATAATACAACTACAACATCTATTAATGGTAGTGATATTATTACCACCACAACAACTGATGATAATGGCGATACAGTTTGGAATATAAAAATACCAAGTGATGAGAACCATACAATTCTGTATACATCTATAAGTGAAAATTTTCAAGCTACATCAAAGATTAGACTTGAAGCCGTTAGATTATTAGAAAAATTAATAGAGACATCAGACGAACTATTTGATGGATCTGTTATACGGGATACCGTAATAGAATTATATAAAATGATATATACCGATATGGTGAAACTACCAGGTGCTACGGGTGAGTATGAAATGTTTATTGATAAAACTAAGTTTAATTATGATGAGACTGATCCTACTATTTTGACCTCAATAAATAATCCACATGATACCGTTGGTGGCGTTAATACAATTGCTAGCACTGTTACTCGATTAACAAAAAATGTAGAAGCCGGTCTAACGAACTTAATATACTTGATTAGTGTAGCAAAAAATATACTCCTCCCATATATTGTAAAAAATGCTATCAAGGACAATGCTGGTCAATATCCTAAAGATAGCAATGATGAATATGTTATCAAGTCTGGTGGCGACGATTATTATAATGTATTCGGGATAAAGCTCATACTGGGTGTTCTTTTTGTAAATGATCCTGTCGTCAAAAATATAGGCAAGGTGGCGCTCAGTGGGGCGAGTGGTGTACAAAAAAAAGCAGCAGCAGGTAATATCGGGGCTGGATTGATGTGTATATTTTTCCATATAATTGTGAATTCGGGCGATAGTGATGAACCAATTACTCTCAGTTATAATAATGAGGACGATAGTGACCGGTTGTTTGGTGACCTTGGTAATGATGATGGAACTGATCTGATTGTGTCCAAAACAATTATAAATCAGGTGATTACTAATCTTAGAAAACAGATATACTATAAATCTGCCGATGGCAGCATTGATATTGATAAAATTGGTGACTCTACTGGCGTTGCTATAAATGATTTTCAATATTTGTATGATAAAACACGATTGAAAGCAGATCCCACCGCATTTAATCTGAGTGCGATACCAATTAGCATAAGCACAAATATAACTGCATATAAGTTGCATATGAATAATCCTGAAAATAATAATAATATATTCAATATGATAAAGCAATTGGCAGAGGAAGACAATCTACCGAAAGCAATTATTCTTCCGGGAACAATTATTATATTAACAGATGATAACGGTAAGAAGTTTCCTTTGATGGTAATAGGGTATGGGTCTTTTATAGGTAGAGCCTTGACCGATCCAACAACCCCCTCTGTTTACACCTCTTATGCTGTGGCGCAAACTGAATCTTCAGCTACAACATCAGAGAATCTTGCTACAAGAGTTGATGCAGCAAATGGTGCAATATGTTTTCCTGCGGGAACTCCCGTTGTTACCGATCAAGGAATTATCGATATTAATAAGATTCGTAGTGATATACATACAATTCGTAAGAAAAAAATAGTAGCCATTACAACAAGTGTTCCGCTACAAAAAAATATAGTATCTATTAGAGATAATGCGTTGGGTAAAAATGTTCCTTGTCAAACAACCCAAATTAGTATGAATCACAAAATTTTATATAAAGGAAATATGGTAAGGGCTCGTGATTTGGTAGGATTATGCGAAGGTGTTCGATTCATTCCATATAATAAGAATCCGTTGTATAATGTGCTTTTGGAGGAACCAGGAAAAATGTTGATAAATAATTTAATATGCGAAACATTATCACCTGCGAATATTATGGCAAAAATAGCTAATATCAAGTCGGCATCAATGAGACGCATTTTACATCGTGAATTGTCACAAATTATAGGGGATAACGATATTGTATCTTATAAAAAAATGTATGATTCTTTGAAGTAAACGCATTCATACTTGAAGAGTGTACATATTCGAGAGTGTACATATTCAAGAGTGTAAACATAACTTGTAAAGTAAACCGATAAAATTGAACGAGTTAAAGAATATCAAATGATATAAAATATTATTTGATACATTGAATAATCGTGAGCAATGGCATCCATATCATATAAAATACTGATAGACAACCGTGAATATGCGGAATGGTCTTTGTATGATTCGCTTTCGTTGACTGAAGTAGATAAAATAGCAATTGATCCAGTAAAAGAGAAGTTATTTTCGTGCGATATTTTCGAAATGAATGAAGGTATTGTCAATGTATTGCATTCTAGTACCAGATCGATGCCTTATATTCCAGGAATATTAGTATTAAATGGTGGCAAAACTTATGGCAAATACAAAGATAAATATCTGTATAAATGCATTCCAGATGATTGTAGAATACCTGTGTTTGTAATACCATATGCGCTAAAACTCGGGTTCTCCAAAAACATTGACAATAAATATGTTGTATTTAAATTTGATCATTGGACAAACAAACACCCACAAGGCACCGTCGTAAGTGTGTTAGGTGATGTAGATGTTTTATCCAATTATTATGAATATCAACTATATTGTAAAAGTTTGTATATGTCTATTCAAAAATTCAACAAGGCAACGAGTGATGCATTGAAGAAGAAAACAGAACCCGAATTTATATCTAATATGATAGCTAAATATAAGTTGGTTGATCGAACCAATGAAAAAATATTTAGTATTGACTCGAAAGAAACCAGTGATTTTGACGATGCATTTAGTATTACAAGTATAGGTAGTGATGCTTATAAGTTGAGTATTTATATCGCGAATGTGCCTTTATGGTTAGAAGAATTAGATTTGTGGGATTCGTTTTCGGATAGGATTTCTACGATTTATTTACCAGATAGGAAAAGACCGATGCTACCGTTGTCGCTTTCGAATTGTCTATGTAGTCTATGCGAGAATGTTGTCAGATTAGCATTTGTTCTCGACTTGACGATTATAAACAATGAAATAATTGGATATACATTTGAGAATGCTTATGTCAATATTTATAAAAATCACGAGTATGATAGCGCAGAGTTAAATCGCGATGTGAATTATAAAATGATGACGAATGTCGCGAACCGTTTATCTGAATCGTATCAATATATGAATAAAATAAAGGGTAGTCATGATCTTGTAGCATATTTGATGATTTTAATGAATTATTATACTGCAAATGAGTTGATTAAGTATAATACTGGGATTTATAGATCAGTACAGTTTGATAAAAAAACAGATACAATTGCAACATTGCCTGATAACGTGAACAATTTTCTGAAAATATGGAATAGTACTTGTGGACAGTATGATGTATACGATGATAAAAAATGCCACCAGATGTTGGAATTGGAGTCATATATTCATTGCACATCACCAATTAGAAGATTGGTTGATTTGTTAAATATGGCAAAATTACAGAAGAAATTGTTGTTGTATAACTACTCAGACAATATGGAATCGTTCTATGTTAAATGGGAATCGAATCTGGAATATATCAACACAACTATGCGAGCCATTCGGAAAATACAAAATGATTGCTCTCTTTTGGAAATGTGTAGTAATCGTCCGGAAATATGTTCACAAGAACATAATGGTTATGTATTTGACAAAATAATGCGCAACGATGGACTGTTCCAATATATTGTGTATTTAGATAAGATAAAATCTGTTTCTAGAATAACCTCACGATTGGATATGAACGACTACGGAAAATATAAATTCAAGATCTTTATATTTAACGACGAAGCGAGTCTTAAGAAAAAAATAAGACTTCATATTTTAGATGAAATATAATTGTAAAATTTCAAATGTGTACTATGTGATAAACTAAATGCAAAATGATAATAATAATAATCGCCTATTGTATATCTACAATAGAAATAGATGATTAGCAAATTTCTATATGTAATATTTTTTTCGACATTTGCAAGCTCAATCTCGGTATATAATTATTACGAATTGGCTGTTCAGAAATGGTGTAGTTCAGATTATATGATTCACGGACTATGGCCCCAGATAAATAGTACATCTTATCCGTCTGATTGTATGGATGTTACTTATACTACACCAACCGGTATTTTACTAGAAAATATGAATACATATTGGCACGCGTGTGATGATTCCCTGTGGAAACATGAATGGGAAAAGCACGGTTCGTGTATGCAGGAACAAATAAATATAGATGAATCTACTTTTTTTAACATAACGATGAATCTATTTTTAGAGAATGCATCGCTACTAGATAGTTGTAAAGATGACGATTGTATAATGGCATGTTTTGATTTAGAGTATAATGTTATACAGTGTGAGTAGATTCATATTCAGATTCAGATTCAGATTCAGATTCAGATTCAGATTCAGATTCAGATTCAGATTCAGATTCAGATTATACATACAATGATTGGTTTGTTGCGATAAATTTTAGTGTCAAATCGGGAATTTGAGATAATTTATGCAGAAACTCTACATTACCAGTGTATTCGGCGATATTTCTCAATTCATTTACCATATTGTTAATTTTTAATATAGATTTTATGAATTCGCCTGTAAACATATCGTAATAATATTCACATTCTTTAATAATTTCCTTGCATGTATGTTCCTCCTGACTTTCACACCATTTTAAAATAGGATTCACTAGTTCGAATGTATAATTAAGTGTTCCCGAGGAGTCGATGTTATTTTCTAGTTCACTAGTTATATAGCCTTCATATATTGACTTCATATTTGTAAGAATATCGTTAAGGTGAATACTCTGTGTTAAATTATCAGTATTATAAATTTTAACATCATCTTTTACTCTGATATTGGAAAAGCAGGATAGTAGTGCAGCAATTTCATACGAGTCGAGCTTATCAAAATAGTTGGATTTTACTAACAAATCTGTAAATGCAAGACAATGTGTCTCCTGAATATATGTTGCAAATGTACCTCGATCATTTGTAGTTCGATCTTCGTTTAAGAATTCATAGTTGGACAATAATGAAATTCTGTATTCTAGTGTTCTGTGGAAATGGGCATTGAGTGATTCTATTTGCGAATCTATATCTTTCATCTCGTCCTGTGTATTATTCAATTGATTATACTTTTCAAGGTCTTGTTTAAATTGTTTGTTATTGTCCATTATTTCGCTAATTTCTCTCTGTGCTTGTTTTCGTAGTTTTTGTTTGTTACTATTGAGATTTTCTGACAAGGTTGTATATTTATCAAATAACTCCTTCTTATTCATTATCTGCTGATAGGTTGGAGTGGAACATCTGTTAGTGTATTCGTTTGTCAATTGATCTTTATATTTCACCAGACCAACAATTTGCCTTTGCAATTCTCCATTGCACATACTTTTTTCAACAAAGTCTAATATATTGTTATTGTATTGTAGGAAGTTTAAAATTAAGTTGTACGAAATTTCAAATTTAGATTGTAATGTTTGTGGGTTTCCATTAACCATTTGTTCATAGTCTGTAGTGTATGGCAATGAGAACATATTGTTCAAATGGATTACGTGTCCAATAGTATCTAGTCCTCTTCTTCCTGCTCTACCAGCCATTTGTGTATATTCGTGAGGGTAAATCATTCGCATTCCAGATCCATTGAACTTATCGAACCCAGTAAATATGACTGTCTTGGTTGGCATGTTAATTCCTACTGCAAATGTTTCAGTAGCGAATAATAATTTGATATATCCCTTTGAAAATAACAATTCGATCATTTCTCTGAATATAGGCATAATACCCGAATGGTGAATGGCCACTCCTTTTTCAAGAAGGCGAACGATCATATCAAATTCTGGCAAATTAATGTATTCTTTAAAATTTGGCAGTTTTCGAAGAATGTGTTCACATTCGTGTTTAATTGTAGATGGGATGGTAGAATCTGTATCGAATAAGGAAACATTGATAGTTTGTGCGTATCTTTCAACTAATTTTCTAGAGAATACAAAACAAATGGCAGGGAGCATGTCGTTTTTGTTTAGATACATGGTTATTTCATTTAATACAAATGCTGGTTTAATGTGACAATTATTTTTGTTGATATACGCCAATAATTTTTTTACCTTGTTGAAATTGTCCGTGTCAAAATGAGTGGTTTCGTCTTTTAGGTTAATTGGTTTGTGTAAGAACTGATTTATAAATTTGAGAAATTCTTTATCCTTTATATTTTTTAGCGGTCCCTGTGGCATTGTCGCATAGAAATAGTGCTTTAATGGAACAACACGGTGGTTTGTAGGCGCCAAATATACGGTTTTATTTATTGTTTCTGTTGTTTTTACATCTTCAATCCATTTGGCAAATATTTCGGATTTATCGATTGTTGCAGAGAGCATGATGAATTGCACGTGCGGTGGGATTAACATGATTGTTTCTTCCCATACTTTACCTCTATCTAGGTCGTTAATATAATGAACTTCGTCAAATACAACTGCGCCTAATTCGTTTTGGAAATCCATTTCGAATTGGAGTGGTACATTGTTTTTATCGTTTGATACAGCGTCTATTGTTTTTTGTAAAAGTGTGTTTCTTAGAATCTCGGTTGTCATAATTAATACATCTGCTTCAGGGTTGAATTTAATATCACCTGTCAAAATTCCAAATGATATGTGTGGAAATTTTTTAGTAAACTCGTAAAATTTTTGATTGGATAGTGCCTTGATGGGTGATGTATAAATGACTTTTTTACCTTTGGCAACGAAATATTCAATTCCAAATTCAGCCGGTAATGTTTTACCACTTCCTGTATGTGCAGTGACAAGAATATGATCACCTTCGACAATTGCCTTGATTGCATATTTTTGAAAATCACTTAACGGAAATGGAAATGTGTCAAAGTGACTTTTATATAGATCGTCTTGTGTGAAAGAATCTTTGCATATTATAACCATAGTAGCAGTATTATTGTAATTATATAACACTATATATTTAGATTAATATACTATTCAATTTTATGTGGAATAAAAAATTGGTGGAATAAAAAATATTGCGTACTTATACTATTGCATTTATGTCACATATTACAAAATTGGTTTCTGATTATAATTTAATTTCTATTATTGGATCAGGTACATTTGGTGAAGTATGGAAAGCACAACATATTAATACAAAAAAAAAGGTAGCCATCAAGATAGAGAGAAATTGGGGCAAAAAGTGTTTAAAATATGAAACCATTATTTTGAGAAGGTTACAATCTTTAGATACTGTTGTAAAAATCAAATATTATGGCGTGAATAGTGAGTGTAATTATTTAATTATGGATTTATTAAATAAACCACTAAACGAATATTATAATTCATTGTCACGGATGTGTGACAGGAAATATAAGCGGTTGAAATGGATTGGATTACAAATGTTAACTTGCATTAGGAGTGTACACGAGCATAGAATAATTCATAGGGACATTAAGCCGTCTAATTTTATGTTGAATGCAAATAATTCAGCCGTGATTATTATAGATTTTGGATTAGCTACTCAGTATATGAATTCATCTGGAGAGCATCGGAAAAATAAAGTGGGATGTGGTGTATTGGGAACTCTTAGATATATGAGTAATAATATACATGATGGAAACGAACCTAGTAGACGTGATGATATAATTTCAATGGTATATGTATTGATTTTTTTGATAAGAGGTCAATTGCCTTGGCAAGGTATAACGTGTGCCAGTAAGCCAGAACGTGTCGAACGAATAAAACAATTAAAAAAGAGCGTATCGTCAGCAGAGTTATGTCGACATTTACCAGACAAATTAATTCAGCTATTGGATTACTGCATGGGTATGTATTACAGTGAAGATCCAGATTATGACTTTATTCAATTTTTATTGAAAACAATTTAAAGCTATATGCGAATGATATTATATAATAATGACTACTGAATCTACTATTGAAAATGGAATGCTCTATGAAGGTCGTGTAAAATGGTTTAATAATAAAACTGGTTATGGATTTGTTACTGTAATTGGTGGCGATAGAGAGGGTGATGATATTTTCGTACACCATACGGCTATTACAGTAGATGACAAACAGTATAAATATTTGGTCCAGGGTGAATATATTGAGTTTTCAATTTCCGAGGTTGACTCTGGAACACATAAACACGTTGTATCTTCTGTTCGTGGGGTCAAAGGTGGAAAACTGTTATGCGAAACGCGAAATGAGATTAGGGCGAATGCTCCTCAGCGTCCTAAGAAATCGAGAGATACTGCGTCTGCTCGTAGACCAGCTCCTAAGGAGGATGAAGAGTGGGTTCTTGTTAAAAAAACTGCAGCTGAGGCGAAATCAACATCCACATAAATACGTGGTTGTACTAATACTTGAATAATACACACTTGATTATTCAAGTATGTATATTATTGTAAATCCATATATCTAAAATACTTATATGGAATTATCTGTAATGGATTTAAAGATACTACATGAATGTAATATACTAATATGACAACAACAGATGTTCAACCTACAATCGATACTGATGAATTGTCGTCACCAATTGATACACAGTTCACCAATATTTTAAGCACTCTATCGCAGTTTAAAACTCAAATTACGGCTATTTCCACTCATCTTAGAACTTTGGAAAAGACAGTGAAACGCGAAATTAAACAACATAAAAAAGAGGTGGTTAAGAAACAAAGTAAAGGGTCTAGAAAGCCTTCAGGGTTTGCTGCAGCATCACCTATTTCGTCTGAATTGTGTGATTTCATGGGTAAGGAGCCAGGAGCTACTGTTGCTAGGACTGAAGTGACCAAGTTTATTTGTAGTTATATCAATACGAATGATTTAACAACTGTTGAAAATAAGCGTGTCATCAAACCTGATACTAAATTAAAGATGTTGTTGGGAACAGAAGAAGATACAGTTCTAACTTACTTTAATATTCAAAGATTTATGAATAAACATTTTATTAAAAAGGAAGCAGAGCAAACTTCTTAATTTTAGTAGATATAGAAATATTTGTATATGTATATTTACATGAATAAACCATTTAATTTGAATCCATGTGATGAATATTTATCGGATAGAGACTATTTACTTCATATGATTACACATCATCAAGTGGCCATAGATGTTAGTATTGAAATGCAGCAAAAAAGTAATAATCCGGTTATGCATGAAATTTTAAGAGAGCTGATATGGACCCAAAATAGAGAAATAATGATGATGAAGGATATTTTTAAGAATTTGCCTGATAAGGTTAGTTCTATCCAACCTCAAATGAACAAAAAATATCGTAATACTACTCTGGATTTTATCAAAACGGCTTCTGATCCAAATGCTGAATGCAATCCCGAGTTTTTTAATCCAACACTTCATAAAAAACATATGTCTCATATGAAATTAGATGAAAAAATATATTTAAAACATATGATTCCTCATCATCAAATCGCGGTTGATATGAGTAAAACATTGTTAAAACACACAAATAACGATTTTATGATATATTTCGCTTACAGAATTATTAGAAGTCAGCAAGACGAAATTAATTATATGACACAGTTATTACAAAACTTAAAAGGATGGGAATGGAGTAGTGATTTGATTAAGTAAATATGTATATTGTACACTATATTGCGTGAAATACTTAAATATTTGGTGAGATGATATTATATTATCATAATGTCGGTATTGGAATTTTATATGGATAAAACCCGCATTTGTATGTTTACAACTGCATCCTGCCCGTATTGTATAAAGGCACATCGGTTATTACTTGATAAATATAATGTTAGTCCCCAGATTATAGATTTGCAACAAATTGCATCGCACCGTTCTCATTTAGCACAAGCGTTACAACGCGCTACTGGTAAATCTACAGTTCCTGCTATTTTTATCTTTGGTCGGTATATTGGTGGTTTTACAGAACTAGATAGATTGCACGATAGCGGTGAGTTGACTAGCATACTAAATGCTGCTCCTAGATATATGTGTGAATTTTGCGGAAAGGGGTTTGCTACTTCTGGGAAAACGTGTGGTTGCTTTCCTAGACATTTTGATGATTGGGGCGCACTTATATAATATTTTGCCTTATTCATAGATTACATATCAAACGATTTAAAGTGTTGATACAATAGTATATAATGAATCATTGTATCCAAACTCATACTTATTGGATGACTTCAAATGAATATGAAGTATGGAGCACAAATAAACCTAAATATATTAATGTTCGCGGTAATACAATTGTTAGGAGAACCAAGATTTATTTCGAAGATTAGATTAGATTAGATTAGATTAGATTAGATTAGATTAGATTAGATTAGATTAGATTAGATTAGATTAGATTAGATTAGATTAGATTAGATTAGATTAGATTAGATTAGATTAGATTAGATTAGTAAAATAGTTGCTATACACATATTTAATCATAAAATTGATTCGATATCACATTATACATTTTTGAATATTGTGATATAGCTATGAAAAGAGAAAATTATAATGGTACGTCTATTATTGTTGGACAAAACGCTCAGGAAAATTGGGATATAATTGATTTCCAATCTTCGTTTGTTTGGTTGCATTTGAATTCATTTCCGTCGTGTCATGTTATTATAGAATCAGAAAATCCAGATGAAGATATTATGGCATTTGCTGCGCAGCTATGTAAAGAAAATACAAAATATAAAAACTTGAAGAATCTTAAAGTTTGTTATACTAAATGCAGTAACTTACAAAAAGGGATCGATATCGGAAGTGTGGTTTATAAAAGTAAACGCCAGGTAAAAACAATCACTATTTAGCGATGTTATTAAAAATTGAAATACTTAACTATAAATATATTCGCTCTACATTATACCTTAGACATTATACATTACAAATATGGACGATATCTCCATAGATAACATTCTTCATACAATGAAGGAAGAACAAGAGATGGATGATTTTATAAATAACGGTATTGTCCCTAGTAGATTAAAATCCACCAGTAAACCTATATATATGCCGAAGTTGAGCGACCGGTTCACTAATACACTGTATGAACATTCGTATGCGCGATTTCCAGAAAATACATTATTATCTAATTTAACAACCATTATGAATAAACTAGAGTGTCTTGAAAATGATATCATAAAAACGGGCGAGCGGGAACTATGCGAAAACCAGTGTCCTATATGTATGGATGATATGGGTGATAATAACTATTTAGTACCTCCTTGTAGTCACAAAGTATGCATTCCATGTTTTATTTCTACGATTCGTAAGATGGGACCAATGGCTGGTTGTTGCTGCTTGTGCAGACAGAATATAATATCGAACGCATAAAAATATAATTATTATATATAATGAGCGACAAACACAACATTGAACAAAAAGAAATGGATAGACTGAAGGATGATAAGAATATGCGTGATATGAAAGAGGCTATGCGAATTGGTAAGTATTTACCACCAGATGATCCGCAAAATTCTAATGCCTATTTTTCTCGCGGTGAATTTAGAGAAATGCAAGATTTATTGGAAGATAATTTAAAACAGGCAGAAGATGAACAGGAATACAACGATAGGGTTGATTCAGGATTATTTTTTGGTGGCAAACGGCGTAACACACTCGGGCGAAAAAGAAGCAGTAAAAAAAGTGTGCGACCTAGTAAACTGAAGACTAAGGTATTGCGAAAGAGATCGCGTCGTCATCTTCGTAGCAAAATGAAGGGTGGTGAAACAGGATGTCTCACGAATACAAGAGATATATGTAAGTGTTTCAATAATTTTGTTAAAGTTGTCGATGTAAATAATGACAATTGCCCACTATGTCTAAATAATCTATTGACAAGTTTGACCAATATAAAATCAGATAATATATTTGAAGGTACACTTGATAATAAGGATCATCAAATTAAAGCAACTGTCGTTTATCAGACAGGGTGTGGACATCAATACCATAGTTATTGTTTACACGAATATTTAGACTCAAGCGAAGTTAGAAAACAATTTAAGTATGCCCAAGATATGAATGGGAAAGTTGAATGTCCTGTGTGTAGACGCAAGTGTGTAACATCACACGACGAACAGGTGTTAGACGCGTTTGTGGGGGATGAAATAATGGGTTTGTATGACGGGAATCGATTTTTAACCGAGGAGTATACAGGTATACCGACACCACCAAGTAATATACCGATACCACCAAGTAATAAGTTAAATGATCGATTTTCTAGACTTTTTTCCCGACAAACTGGCGGAAAGAGAAAGAGTCTTATTCGAAAAAGAAAGAGTCCTCTGCGCAAAGGAAAAAATCGTAAGAAAACGCGGTCTCATAGACGAAGATAATCTAATTCCTACATTAGAATCGGATGTTCGTCGTGGGGGGGCGAAACCCCCTAAGAAAAAATTGAAGTGTAATAGTGGTGTGTAAGTAAGTAAGTAAGTAAGTAAGTAAGTATGTCGTCATTGTTGCGAGAGAGTAGTT
>Ga0206130_10002557_pt1 | contig 25102 bp, 24 predicted proteins | sample Helgoland_Spring_9_FD_148637 | JGI IMG/M metagenome (GOLD analysis project Ga0206130, IMG submission 148637) | Pelagic subsurface seawater microbial communities from Kabeltonne, Helgoland, North Sea - Helgoland_Spring_Bloom_20160512_1 | ecosystem: Environmental > Aquatic > Marine > Epipelagic ...
AACATCAATATTAGTTAATTGATTATCACCACAATATAATTCAGTTAAAGAAGTATTTTCAGCAACAATAAGCTGGATAAGTTGATTATTTCTGCAATCTAAATAGGTTAAATCGAGATTTTTATTTAAATCGAGATTTGTAAGTTTATTAGAATGGCAATCTAAATGGATTAAATCTTTATTCTTAATTAAATCAAGATTTGTAAGTTGATTAGCATCACAAAGTAATTTTGTTAATGCAGTTGCACCACTTAAATCAAGATGAGTAAGTTGATTAGCATAACAAGAAAAGGTAGTTAACTGAGTGTTTCGAGTCACATCTAATTTTGTCAGTTGATTAGCATCACAAAGTAATTTAGTTAATGATATATTTTTACTTATATCAAGAGTTGTAAGTTTGTTGGCCATGCAATCTAGATGATTCAATGCATTAGCGCCACTCAAATCAAGACTTGTAAGCTTGTTGGAAGTGCAATATAATTCAGTCAAAGAAGTATTTTGACCAACAATAAGTTGGGTAAGCTGATTCGCCTGACAATTTAAATACGTTAAAGCAGTATTATGACTCACATCCAAGATTCTAAGTTTATTGAATTGGCAATTCAAATAAGTGAGAGCAGTAAAAGCCTCTATGCCCGTTAGATCAATAATTTGATTACTCACAAAAATTTTTCCTTCATATATACTCGCTTCACTCTCCTGTATCTCTGAGTCTCCATTCGTATTTATTTCAGGATTTCCAACCAAGTATGCCTTAAACTTGGTATCAGGTATATATACATTCTGCCCAAAAAGACTTGCAGATAAAAAGACGGATAAGAATAGTAGAGTTGTTTGCATGCCACTAAGATAGAAAAACACGGATAAACCGATAACGGCAAAGGTTAAGATTTAGTTACTTTAATTAGTGGCTCAAGTCTTATTCTCGTTTTAATTTATCTTTTAAATCAGATTCCCAAAAGTCCCTATCTGTCGTTCTATTGTCCATTACATAAACATTATGAATATTTCCATCTATATCTTTTACCTCTTGTTTCACATCTCGCGATGGTTTAATTTTATACCCGTCAGCACTACTTATTTTGAATCCGTATTCATCACACCACCAATAACCATCCTTTCCCGTTAATCCTCTTGATTGTTCATCATATTTTTTCCAAACAGGTTTTTCATCACAACATTCAATGTAATTAACTTCTGTAGGATCTTCTTCCGGAGGAATATTTACTTCGTCAAATTTTTCTTCTTCCATATTACAACTAAACATTAATGGCAACACAAACAATAGGTATAATAGATTTTTCATAGTAGTTAGGTTTTAATTACCACAAGATAAGAAAAACACGGATAAACCGATAACGGCAATGGTTAAGATAAACACGAAGACTAATACTCCACACTAAACACCTTCTCTATACTCCCATCATCATAGACATAGATAAGCGGTGTATTGGGTTTAAATGAAGTCTCACGACCCATTAGGTCAAGTATTTGGATGAGGCTCTTGGAGGTTGAGAGTTCGTTTATTTCTACTGTTGATGAGGAACAGTCGTTGTTGCAATTTGTACTAAAAGACATTTGAGAGTCAATATCCGTCCAATTAGTCGTTGAATAGTTTACATCATCTACTTCAATACAAGTAAGGTTTGGGTTATCAGTTGCATAAACGACTTCCAAAGCAGTGTTGTTTCCATTTTTAACATTTAAGCACTCTAGTTGGTTATCTTCACAAAACAAGTTTTCTAAAGCAGTATTACTAGACACATCTAAAGATATTAGTTGGTTTACATAACAACCCAAAAGAGTTAAAGCAGTATTACTAGACACATCTAAAGATGTTAGTTGGTTTCCATAACACCACAAAATAGCCAAAGCAGTATTACTAGACACATCCAAAGATACTATTTGGTTATTACCACAATTCAAATTAGTTAAAGCAGTATTAGCACTTACATCAAGACTGTCGAGTTGATTACCATTACATCCCAACGTAGTCAAAGCAGTATTAGCACTTACATCAAGACTTGTTAGTTGATTACTTTGACAATACAACACAATCAAAGCAGTATTAGCAGTTACATCAAGACTTGTTAGTTGATTATCAGAACATTCCAATAGAGCCAAAGCAGTATTAGCACTTACATCAAGACTTGTTAGTTGATTATCTCCACACCAGACCTGAACTAAATTAGTATTAACACTTACATTAAAACTTGTGAGTAGATTACTTTGACAATATAACTGAGTCAAAGCAGTATTCGCACTAATATCAAGACTTGTGAGTAGATTACCAAGACATCCCAACACAGTCAAAGCAATATTAGTACTTACATCAAGACTTGTTAGTTGATTACCATTACATCCCAACATAGCCAAAGCAGTATTAGCACTTACATCAAGACTTGTTAGTTGATTACTGTGACAATACAACTCCGTTAAAGCAGTATTAGCACTTACATCAAGACTGTCGAGTTGATTACTAGCACATCCCAACGAAGTCAAAGCAGTATTAGCACTTACATCAAGATTTGTTAGTTGATTACTGTGACAATACAACTGAGTCAAAGCAGTATTCGCACTAATATCAAGACTTGTGAGTATATTCTGTTCACAATCCAAATCAGTTAAAGCAGTATTAACATTAAGACTTGTGAGTTGATTAAATTTACATCCCAACGTAGTCAAAGCAGTATTAGCACTTACATCAAGACTTGCGAGCTGATTCTGTTCACAATTCAAATTAGTTAAAGCAGTAAACGCTTCTATTCCTGTTAAATCAAAAATCCCAAGGTTGGAACAATTTATAGAACCTGCAAAAGCAGTTGCTTCACTAACTTGTATCTCGGTATCTCCATTGCTGTTAATTGAACTATATCCAACTAAATACGCTTTAAAGTTAGCGTCAGGTATATTGACATTCTGTCCAAACATACTTGCACTCAAAAAGACGGATATAAATAGTAGTATTGTTTTCATGAATTTTTTTTACAAAAATAGAGCCGTTTGGTAGGGGCTACAATACGCTATAAAGCGTAATTTAATAAAGGAGTTTAATTAAAAAAACATGAATATCTTAAGCATTCTCTTAAATTCTGGATTTCAAGTTTCTTCCAAATTCTATTTCTATGAGTTCGGATGGTATTGGGAGAAACATGCATTTTTTCAGCTATCTGTTTATTATCATCTCCATTGATGATGAATTTGAGTGTTTCCTTTTCTCTTTTAGTTAAGTTAGAATATTTGTCAATATTATTTTTTATAAAATGAGGTTGCTCAATAATAGTTTTAAATGAGTTAATAGTGCTGGCAAAATTAGAGATCTGTTCTTTAAACTCAAAAACTGCTTTGCCTTTGTCATCTATTCCTTTAAAATTGATTGTTAATTCATCTCCACTCTTGAAATCTTTTATGTTGAGGTCTCCATTCAACCAACTTTTAGCTTCTGTTTCGGTTGCAAAATATTTTGGTTTAAAGCCACTGGATGAATGCTCATTAAAAATGTCCGTTACTTCAAGGTAAGCCAATACATCATGTCCGACAATGATTGCTACTTGATGAAACCCATCTTGGCGTTTGGCTATAAATCCAGATTTAAATATTGGTTTAGAAATATTTTCGTCAGCCCATATTTTTGTGGCATCATCTATTTTAAAAGTAAGGTTTTCCATTAGCCACATTACTTGAGCAGGTTTTATTTCCTGTACGATGTATAGATGTTGTATCAACTCTTTTCTGTACGCTAAATCATTTGGCGGACTAGATTTCCAAGTGCTAATGAGCCTTGAATTCGCTTGTTCGTGATTGATGACTAAATGGGGACCTTTATATACTTCCATTACGTTTATGCTAAACTGCGTTCAAATGCCATTTAGGTTTAATTTATTTTAAAATTATAATTGCTCTTTATTATTTTTTCAATTACTTTTTGTCCTGTAACTAGGTCTTCGATTTCAATGAGATAAGTACCATGAGGTAAGGTTTGAATATTAATTGCAGACTTGTTTATTTCACGAATCATTATTCTTCCTTGTAAGTCAAAAATAGTTGCCTCGTATTTCAGATTGCCCGCAACATCAATATTGATGATATCAATAGCAGGGTTTGGATAAATATTAATTATTGAGTTTGAAAACCCATCTTCATCTAATTCTATCGTCGCTGAATTACAATCAAAACCATTATCTAACAAACTTTGCCTAACCTCTTGAAATCTTTGATTTATATATTCTCTTATTCCTTGATTAGAAACACCGTCCAAAAGCCAATTTCCTGTGCCACTAATAAATAGAGTATCATTTAAGTAGGTATTATAACTCGATATATTATGGAAGAATGGATCATTTTCTACTTCCGTACCTATTAGGTCTCTGATCTCGTCAATCCGATTATTTATCCAAAGGCTATCCATTCCATAATTTATAACTTCACACAAGGCTTCATGATAACGATTTTTCAGACTAGGAGAATCAAACATGCGTCTATTTAGTAAACACCGATCTTGATCAAATAAATCACTTGTTTGATTATATAAATTAGGATCTGCAGGATTATCAATATGAGTCCATGGAATTTGTGTTCCAAAAGATAAATCATAGTCCCATGGTATCATATACCATTTGTTATCTTCTGGGTTAAGATACATATAGAAATTCCAATTAGCTAAGCAGTAATGATCTCGATCACTTAATGTCATATTAATGGCTTGTTGTTCTATGAAAGTCTCTAAATCGAACATGCCATTGACATCATTTTCAAACTCAAGATCTGTTAAATTATTACAGGCGTCAATAAACTCTCTTAATGGTTGGTAATTATTAGTAGATTGTTTGGTTTTTAGAGGAGACCACGCTGAAAGATACAACTGAGATGTGTCTTGACCACCCCATGTAGGGGTTCCATAACCAATTGAAAGTCCCCAAGCCTTGTGCAAGTAACCGGTAGAATCAGCTGCATAGTTATTTCTTACAAATGTTTTGTCTATTTGCTCCACTAAAGAGTAGATGCCCCGGTAACTCCCATTTACATAGACCTTGGCATGAGCCACTCTTGGAGCTGCTATACCCATTCGGTTCATTATTTCCGAAGCAAGTTTGGCACGCATACAGCTAACATCTTGTATATTATTATTTAAGTTTATCTTTTTTATACCATCGTAACTTTGACCTGAAACGAATTCATTTAGGTCAATTTTTAAAGCATATTTTTCAATACCAGGTGCAGCTTCAAAGGAAGATATTCCTTTATATCTTAGGCCTACGGAATCAACAATATTTCCATCAATTGCAACAACAGCATGGAAATAAGGCTTTTCCCCCGAGTAATCCCAATATACTGCTTGGTGACTATTGTAAAGTTCTGTGTGGAAATCATTATACGACAGAGGCTCAATAGAGTTGATTTCTACAATATGAATATAAGTGTCATCATATATATTATCTCCATCTTGAGCAGTACAATTAACGCTTACAATTGCGCAAAATAAACTTAATATTAAAAATTTTCTCATAATATTCTTGTTTGTCCAATATAGGTCAATTGTATCATTACTGACAGTGTAAGAATTATAAGGTTATTAATTTTCACACTGAAGATTTTAAATTAGTTGTAGGTACTTATTCTATAAGTAAGACGCCCTTCTTGTTTTGTGAGTTGCCGAAAATTAGTACGCTATGTAGCGTATTTTTTAAAACAACAACAAGCGTTTTAATATGAATTAGGATGAGACTCTTTAGGTGTGTTTTTTACTTACAGGTAACTTTAGCATAAGATCCGTCGACAAAGAGCTTAAAGAGTATATTTCGTTCGGAACATTTATGCTACAAAACCTAAGAGAAGTATATTCTAAATTGGATGTGAATGGTAAAGGAAAACTGATTGGTTCGATATTCGATGAAAAACTCGTGTTTTTGAAAAATAAATATCGAACACCTAAATTAAAAGATGGCGCTGCGTTTATCTTCAATAATAACAAGGCTTTACAGAGTTTGAAAACAAAAAAAGGAGACTCTCGTGAAAAAGTCTCCTCTTTAGTACCCGAGGCCGGGATCGAACCGGCACTCCCGAAAGAACAGGATTTTGAATCCAGCGCGTCTACCAGTTCCGCCACTCGGGCCTAGTAATTCGGAGCGACAAAAATAGGGATTTTTTAGTACTAAAAAAGGGCTTGGCTTAAATTTCGCTCTCTTGAATCATTTTTATGGCTTCTTCAACCGTCAAAGCATCCGCAATGTCAAAGTCCCCCGAGGCCGTACGGCGCAATTCAATGAGCGTTCCTCCACTTTCGAGAGCCTTCCCGAAGTCTGCTGCAATCGAACGAATGTAAGTTCCTTTAGAGCATTTAATAGAGAAGTGCAATTCGGGCAATGCGCTCGTATCAACTGTAAAGTCAAAAATTTCAATTGCGTTTTGCTTGAGCGCTACAGTCTCCCCTTTTCTTGCAAATTCATAGGCGCGTTTGCCATCAATTTGCTTGGCAGAAAAGATGGGGGGCGTCTGTAATTGTTTGCCCAAAAAAGATTGGCGCACCTCATCAATCAAATCCTCAGTTATATGTTGTGTTGGAAACTCGGCATCGTATTCTGTTTCCAGGTCATAAGAAGGTGTGGTTTTCCCTAAAAGGATCGTACCCGTATAAGTCTTGTGGTCTGCGGTGAGGCCTTCAATTTTTTTGGTAAATTTTCCGGTACACAACACCAATAGTCCTGTCGCCAATGGGTCCAATGTTCCGGCATGACCGACCTTGATTTTCTTGACTTGAAGCTTGTTTTTTATTTGCCAACGCAACTTGTTGACCACATCAAAAGAGGTCCATGTTAATGGTTTATCGATCAATAGCATATGGCCTTCTTGAAATTGTGTCGCTTTCACGCCATCTCAAGATTTACGCCTGCTGCCATTAAAATGAGGATGAGTCCGCCAAGGATAATTCGATAATATCCAAAGACCTTAAATCCATTTTTATTGAGAAACGAAATGAACGATTTGATTGCAAAATAGGCCACAATAAAAGCAATCACATTTCCGATTAAAAGAATCACCCACTCGTTGTTTGAAGATTCAATTAGGAGTTCTTTTTCATCCCACATTGATTTTACAGTAGCCGCAAACATGGTAGGTACAGCTAAAAAGAAGGAGAATTCAGCCGCCGCCTTACGCGTTAGCTTTTGTGACATCCCACCAATAATGGTAGCTGCTGATCGTGATACTCCTGGTATCATGGCAATACTCTGAACGACACCAATAATAAATGCCGTTTTGTAGGAAACCACATCGGTCCCTTCCGTTTCATTTTTGGCAAAATACTTGTCTACAAATAATAGTACAATACCACCAATTAGTAATGAAATGGCAACTACGACAACTTCCTCTAATAAGGCGTCTACATATCCTTTGAGGGACAAACCAATTATACCAGTTGGTAAAAACGCCACAAAAAGGAGCACGTAGAAATTAATCGATTTTAAGAATCTTTTAAAATAAACCAAAACGACCGAAAGAATGGCGCCGAACTGAATGGCTACCGTGAATAGCTTCACAAAAGAATCTGATGCATTTCCCATAAAGGTAGATGCAATAATCATATGACCTGTTGAAGACACGGGCAAGAACTCCGTGAGCCCTTCAATAATTGCTAAAATAATGGCTTCAATAAACGTCATGAATGCTGATGCTATTCAGGTTTTGAATTCTTTTTATTGGGTTTCATGATGGAATATAAGATCACTCCATATCCAATCAATATTAAGATGGGTGCGATAGTGATTCTCGTATGACTAAACAAAGAGTCTCCATCAAATTTGTCTGGAGAATCTGCTCCCCCTCCAATCATAAGAAGAAAACCAAGAACATTGATGCCTAGACCAATAAATAGCCATTTATAATTGTCCTTGTTGAATCCAAAGTGATAAATCGGGTCTTTCTTTTCGTCCGTTACTTGCTTAACTGCTTTTTTCATTTTTTAAGAATATAAGTCATCTAAACTCATACGAAGATACTTGTTTAATGCAAACCATGTAGACAAAACGGTAATAAATATACCCAGTCCAAGTAAGGATGATGCTAAAATAATAAATGAACTCTGACTAAACGTTATTTCAAAAGTATCGAACACATTGTTGGATGCATAAAACACGGACACCAAAATAAACATGCCAATAATGGCCGAAATAACACCCTGTAAAATCGCTTGAAGTAAAAACGGTTGTCTAATAAACGATCCTTTAGCACCCACAAGTTGCATGGTTTTAATGGTGAATCTTTTGGAATAGAGGGCCAATCTAATGGTGTTATTGATCATCGCAACGGCAATAATGACTAGTAAAATAGCTACCCCAAGCAGAAGGTATATGAACTGCTGAAAGCCCATGTTTACATCTTTTATACTGTTCTCATCATAGCTGACTTCTTCTATTTCTTCACTAAAGGATTCCATTAGCTTTTCCTTTATCAGGTCCATTCCTTTTTTATTGGCAAGTTTTTCTACTGGGCTAAACACAATGGTTGGAGGTATTGGATTTTCACCATCCAAAATTTCTAGCATTTCTTCTTTTGAAGCTCCTACTCCGGCAAAATCCTCCATAGCAATTTCGGGAGAAACAAAGTGTACATCACTGAATTCTGGCCATTGTTTGATTTCTATTTCAATCAGTTTTATATCGGCTTCGTTCATCTCTGGATTAAAAAAGATATCTGCTCGAATGCTTTCTTTTACCTGCTTTTCAAATTCACTAATTCCTAAAACACCACCTAAAATTAAGCCAATCATAAACAATACGAGGGATATTCCGATTACGGTCGAAACGTAGCTTGTTCGGATTCCTCTCTTGCTGTATTTATCAATATTCTTAGCCATGACTACGAAAATATAAATTATCTGTTGTGTCTAATCCAAGGGTATAAAAAAGAATTGAACTTCCGGATGTGTATTAACCCTTTCTATTGTAAGATCTGATTTTTAGAAAATGATAGATGCCAATAATGGGGATTAGGAGAGAGAAGTTGTAGTATACATCTTCCAAGGGAATGGTGAGCAAGCGAATGCCTGTATTGTGTGCATTGTTGTACCAAACCACGGGATCTTCTGTAGCAGCGCCTGTCAATACCCCATTTACAATGAAAAACGGAATCAAGGCCACAACAAATGCGAATATCGCCCGCGGATACCAAATGAATTTTTGCTTCATGGCAAATACGACAATCAAAGAAGACAAGGTGCAGGCAGAAAACGTATACCATTGATTCATATTGGTAAGTGCCATCATTATTCCAGAGAGCACCATAAATATCGAAAAGACCATCGTCAACTTGTGTAGAGAGGCATTCGGAAAATAGGCATTCAGTACTTCATAAATAAACAAGCAACAATAGGGAATAAAAAAGAAAAAAAGAACCTCCTCCAAAGGCAGTTTTCCAAGATATATGCCTTGAAGATATTGTTCATTGAATCCCCAAACGCCTTTTTCGGTAAATATTTGGTCCCAAATTAAAAACGGAATGGCCACTATGGTGATGGCAGGAATAATAAACTTTACGTTTTTGTAAAAAGCGACTTTCTGATCAAAGCTCAATGCCAAGCAAGAGCCAAAAGAAACGAACATTAAGAGCAAATAAAGACTCATTTTTTTTCTTTTTTAAGCAAGTACGTTTTTTTTGCTTCTTGATAAAACTTTCTAGGTACCACGAGCATTCCAAAGCATTCTCCTTGTTCTTTCCCTAAATGCTTATGGTGAATTTTATGCGCTTTTCTTATGGCATAAAAATAAGGGTGATCTACATCTCTAAACCATTTGAACCTTCTATGAATATAAACATCGTGAATCAGAAAGTAGCAGATGCCATAGGCAAGAATGCCAAACCCAATCCAAACGGGAATCCATAATCCATTCATGGAACCCAGCATAATCAACAACCATGACGGGATGGCATAAATCATAAAAAAAACATCATTTCGCTCAAAAAAACCTTTTTCCACCTGGTGGTGGTCCTTATGGAATCGCCACATTAACCCGTGCATTACATACTTGTGGGTAAACCAAGCCATAAACTCCATTCCAAAAAAAGACAAAATCAAAACAATAGGTCCCAAAACAATCATTTTCAATATAAATTTAAAAAACTAAAAAACAAAACCATTAAAACCAGTAAGGTATCGTAAACCTTGTTGGTTTCGGCTTTTTTTAATTTGAATAATACCCATTGAAGGAAGAGCGCCACTAAAAACCAACAAACGTAATTGTATAAGGGCACGCTAGCACCATTCCAGGTCCAAAAGCCACTTTTTATGGCAACAGGCTCCATCAGTACGTCGATTCCAAGCATCAAAAGTGAAGAAAGAATAATTTTTAAACCCATTGATTTCACAAATCGCTTTACGAAAGAGGCGGAAACAAGAGCTAGCACCCCCCAAAGAATACCGATAACTAAGGAAACCCCCAAGAATTTTGGGCCGAGATTCGTTCCATAGGCGTAATCACCAAAAAGATATCCCGTATTCACTCCGATGGCTTCAGCGCCAAAACCGACAACAAAAGCAATGGTCATAAATAAGAAAAAATCAGTCTTTTTTTTACTGGCAATAACCATCACAAATGAAGACAAATAGAGCACTCCTCCCGAAAGAGGTAGGAATTCAGCCTTTAACTCCGGAAGGACAAAGCCAACCGCCCCTACAATGTAGATGATTATCAAAAAAGCTTGAAGCAGGGAATCCCTATGATTCTTGTTTTTTAAAAAATCAGTCATTAAACCTCCCTTTTACTGCGTTGTCCATGGTGTCTTCGAGGGTATGAAATTGATAGTTGAATCTTTTTTTCACTTTCTCGTTGGAGTATTCCAAGTTCTTATATGCTGACTGTATACTTTCGATAGAAATCGGACTTCGTTTTCTGATAATGCGATACATATTCTCAATGGTAAATGCGGCAACATGTGCTAGCGTTCTATTGAGTTTTATACTGGGTTCGTTTTGATTCATTGATTTTGCAATCAAGCCAAATAAATCCTTAAAAGAAATATTATGCCCGATGGTAAGGTATTTCTCACCCGACTCTTCAGAATAAAGTAACTTTAATACTATGCTGGACACGTCTCGAGCATCGACAATTGCATTTGCTCCAGAAGGATAATACTTCATGCCTTTACTCCCTGCTTTTAATATCGTGAGGGAGCTTCTGTGCCAGTTTCCTGGTCCAATAATCACACAAGGGCTTACTATTGATGTATTAAGTCCCTCTGCCACACCACGAAAAGCTTCTTTTTCTGCGCTATATTTTGAAACCGAATACCCACTCACCTCTTTTCCCGGCTCCCATCGCGTTTTCTCTGTAATGGGATTTTCTCCTGTTCCCAATGCTGCAGTGGAGCTAATATAACAAAGCTTCTCAACCTTATTTTTCAAACAAAGGTTAACTATGTTTTCCGTGCCCTTCCTGTTTATTGTCATGCATCGGTGAAAATCCAATTTGTGAAACGAAACAAGTGCCGCACAATGAATGACCTTTTGAACACCATTAAAAGATTCATCAAGGGCATCAATGTCTAAAACGTCCGCATGAAACCATTCTACATCATCAAAATTATGGGATTGATTTAAGGTTCTATTGTAATATGCGAAAAGCTTCTTTACTCTATTCTTTCTTCTTTCAGAACGATAAACCGCCCGAACTGACTCTTTCTTTCCAATAAGGTCGTAAAGAATATGGCTTCCAACCAAACCTGAAGATCCTGTTACCAATATCACGAACTGAATTTAATTGATTTTAGTTCAACTTGCTTTCTAAAAGCATATTGTGTTTTTCGAGTAAATTTAAGTATTTATTCTTCCAATAATCAGAATCCGAGGAATTTGAATTGATTCCAAATTTCTCGGCAGACTCTTTGAACTTTTTTAAATCTTGAAGATCCTCAGAAAAATCATAATGAATTATTTTTCCAATGGCTAAAATGTAGTCTATAGAAAGGTTTTGGTTTTCAAATGCATTGTACATCCATCTTCTGCTTTTATGCATTTTAACAGAAAGCTTTGTGAGAGGCATTCCGCTTTCTCGAACAGCTTTTTCTAAGATTTTACCCTTGTGTTGCATTTTTCACTTTTTTATTCCTAACAACCGTGATTGGGATTTGTTCATTAAATAGTCTTTAAAAAGCTTCTGAATATTTGTGCGGTATCATCTAAATCTGAGTATGAGAGGGCATCATTTAAGAAATAACTCTCATATGCACTCGGAGGAAGGTAAACCCCTTGATCAAGCATATAATGAAAATATTTTTTAAACATTTCGTTATTTCCATGGCTTGACGTTTCAAAGTCAACGACCTCTTGCTCACAAAAATGGAGTGACATCATAGATCCTAGCTGATTCAACTGAAAACCAATTCCTTTTTGTTTTAACTCCGCTCTCATCATTTCTGATAAGTGTTTTGTTTTATCAGAAAGCCTTTCATATAAGTTCGGATCTCTTTGTAAAATTTGAAGTGTTGAAAACCCTGCGGTCATTGCTAGTGGGTTTCCACTCAACGTTCCTGCTTGATAAACGGGCCCTTCGGGAGCTAGAAAAGACATGATTTCCTTGCGGGCACCAAAGGCTCCTACAGGAAGACCTCCCCCAATTACTTTTCCGTAGGTAACAATATCTGCATCGATTCCTAAAAATTGTTGAGCACCCCCAGTAGATAACCTGAATCCAGTCATTACTTCATCAAATATAAATAGGGTGTCGTGTTGATTACATAACTCTTTTATTCCTTCTAAAAAACCTTCTTTGGGCGGAATACACCCCATATTTCCCGCAACGGGTTCTATAATTACTGCTGCAATTTGTCCATCATTTGCCGAAAAAAGCTCCTGAACACTTTCTAAATCATTGTATCGGGCCAGTAGCGTATCTTTTGCTGTTCCTTTGGTTACTCCCGGGCTATTCGGTGTTCCAAAAGTAACCGCTCCACTTCCGGCCTCAATTAAAAAGGGATCTGCATGGCCGTGGTAGCAACCTGAAAATTTAATGAGCTTTTCTTTTCCGGTAAATCCTCTTGCCAAACGCACTGCACTCATGCATGCCTCTGTTCCTGAATTAACAAATCGAATTTGATCAATATTTGGAGCCATTTGTGTGGCCAACTCCGCAATTTTTGTTTCCAGCTCAGTGGGAATGCCAAATGAGGTTCCTTTAACAGCTGTTTTCGCAACAGCATCAATGACCTCCTCATGAGCGTGACCCAAAATCATTGGGCCCCAAGATGCAATATAATCGATGTAACGATTGCCATCTGCATCATACAAATAGGCACCTTTGGCGCTTTCAATAAATATGGGGCTGCCTCCTACAGATTTAAAAGCTCTAACAGGGGAATTCACTCCTCCTGGTATCACCTTTTTTGCCAATTCAAATAATTTCTTAGACTCCTCTGTCGATCGCTCAGTATTCGTATTCATTATACTTATATTTGTGCCACAAAATTAGCAATAATAAGAACTTATGAATTTCAAAACCTCTTTGACTTTTGCAAAAGAAATGGATAACAAGGATCCTTTAAAGGATTTTAGGAATCAATTTATCTTCCCATCATTCCATAAAAACAAAATGCGTTATTTCACTGGCAACTCTCTAGGTTTACAACCCGTGACAACACGCGAAGTGATTGGAGAAGAATTAGATGATTGGGGACGTTTTGGTGTTGATGGCCATTTTATGTCCAGAAGGCCTTGGTTCAGCTATCATGAAGAGTTGACGTCAATGGCTGCAGATATCGTTGGGGCAAAAGAAATTGAAACAGTCATCACGCATTCGCTAACTACAAATATTCATTTGTTAATGGTTTCCTTTTATCAACCGAAAGGCAAAAGGAATAAAATATTGTGTGAAAAGAAAGCTTTTCCAAGCGATCAATACGCACTGCAATCTCAATTAAAATTTCACGGTTACACTAAAGACCAATTGATTGAGGTTGGCCCAAGAGAAGGAGAGCACCTTATTAGACATGAGGATATTATTTCTGCGATTGAGGAAAATAAAGAAGAACTTGCTCTGGTATTCATTGGTGGTGTAAACTACTACACTGGGCAATATTTCAATCTAAAAGAAATTACAGAAGCGGGTCACAAGGCTGGAGCTTTTGTTGGTTTCGATCTGGCCCACGCGGCGGGGAATGTGAATTTACAGCTTCATAAATGGAAAGTAGACTTCGCCATGTGGTGCAGTTACAAATATTTAAACTCTTCTCCCGGAGGAGTCTCTGGGCTATTTGTTCACGAAAAACATGCTGAAAACAATTCTCTCCCTAGGTTTGCAGGATGGTGGGGCCATGATAAAGAACAACGATTTATGATGGAAGATGAATTTTATCCTATGAAAGGAGCAGAAGGGTGGCAATTAAGTAATGCTCCTGTGTTGGGTATGGCCGCGCACCTGGCCTCTTTAAGAATATTTAAAGAAGCGGGGATGTTTAGAATTGGAGAAAAACGAGATCTTATTACGGCTTATCTGGAGTTTCTGCTTGAAGAGGTAAACAAAAGAAATCAAGGATTTTTAGAAATAATCACCCCTAAAAACCCATCTGAACGTGGTTCTCAGCTTTCAATTCTTTTCAAAAAAGACGGTAAGGAGATGTTTAATAAGCTGACTGAGTCTGGAGTGGTCGCCGACTGGAGGGAGCCGAATGTCATTCGTATTGCCCCGGCACCTCTGTATGTTTCATATGAAGACTGCTGGTTTTTCGCAGATATTCTTAATCAACACGCTTAGGGCGTATTTAGTATTTCATTTTCAACAACTTGTGGGAAATGAATCGTCTCTAATTCTCGAATTTTTTCAAATAGTCTTTGCGGGTCGTCTGTCTCTTCAATAGTTGTATTGAACTGTTTTATGATTTTACCCTCATCATATTCTTCATTTACATAGTGAATTGTAATTCCTGAAACTCTTTCTTTCGCTTCAATTACCGCATGATGAACATGCATACCATACATTCCCTTTCCACCAAACTTGGGAAGTAAAGAAGGGTGAAGGTTTATGATCTTGTTGGGGAAAGTTCGAATAATTTCTTCTGGTATTTTTTTTAAAAACCCCGCCAAAACGACCCAATCGATTTTTTTGTCGACGAGATATTTTATGATTTCTTGATGATCTTCAATTTTAAAGAGGCTTTCTTTGTAACTCACCTTATGTTGATTACAAAGGGATTCTATTCTCTCATTTTTTTGGCTTGAAATCAAGCAAATGACCTTCAGTTTTTCATTTTTTGAAAAGCGTAAAATCATCCTTTCGGCATTTGAGCCCGCTCCTGAAATAAAAATGGCTATCTTTTTCATCTAATTATGAAACAAAGTTAGCATAAATGCTTCTAAATGAAATCCATTAAAAGTGTAGCGTTGATAAATAATTGAGATTTATTTTGTTATTTGATGGTTTGTTTTTTTCTTTGCAGTCATAAACTTAAAATAATTAAAGATGTCAGATATCAGAGATAAAGTTGTTGCCATTATTGTTGACAAATTAAATGTTGAAGAAAGCGAAGTTTCTAACGAGGCAAGTTTCACAAATGATTTAGGGGCAGATTCCCTTGATACCGTTGAGCTTATCATGGAATTCGAAAAGCAATTTAATATCTCAATTCCAGACGATAAGGCAGAAGGAATTCAGACTGTTGGTGATGCTGTTGACTATATTGCAGACAACGCAAAATAGAACATTTAACGTATAAATATTTCTTATGCAATTAAAAAGAGTTGTTGTTACTGGACTCGGTGCGCTTACTCCTATAGGTAATTCCAAAGACGAATATTGGAAAAATCTTCTTGCGGGTGTTAGTGGAGCTGCGGCAATCACTCATTTTGATGCCTCCTTGTTTAAAACTCAGTTTGCCTGTGAGGTTAAGAATTTTAATGTAGAAGATTTTTTAGATCGTAAAGAAGCTAGAAAAATGGATGCCTTTACGCAATATGCCATGGTGGCGAGTGAAGAAGCTCTTAAAGATTCTGGCATTCTAGACTCGAATCCGAACCGGGACAGAATTGGTGTTGTTTGGGGTTCTGGTATTGGAGGTTTAAATACTTTTCAAGAAGAAGCTAAAAATTATTTTGGAAGTGATGGACCGCCAAGGTTAAATCCTTTTTTTATCCCCAAGATGATTGCAGATATGGCTGCAGGACAAATCTCCATTAAGCATGAATTACGAGGACCTAATTACGTGACCGTTTCAGCTTGTGCATCGGCTACTAATGCCTTAATAGATTCATTCAATTTAATTCGACTCGGAAAATCAGACGCCATTGTTACTGGTGGTTCTGAAGCCTGTGTCAATGAAATGGGAATGGGTGGATTCAACGCCTTAAGAGCTCTTTCAACAAGAAATGATTCCCCGCAATCAGCATCTAGACCATTTGATCTTGATCGTGATGGCTTTGTTCTTGGAGAAGGTTCAGGAGCCTTGATTTTAGAAGAATATGAGCACGCTGTAAAGAGAGGGGCCAATATTTATGCAGAGGTTATTGGTAGTGGTATGTCCGCAGATGCCTATCACATGACAGCTCCTCACCCAGAAGGTTTAGGTGCAATGAATACGATGCTATCTGCTCTTGACGATGCAAACATTACTCCTGCTGATGTTGATTATGTAAATGTGCATGGTACGTCTACGCCCCTTGGTGATGTAGCTGAGGTTAAAGCGATTCAGTCTGTTTTTGGCGAAAAAGCTTATGATTTAAATATTAGCTCTACCAAATCCATGACAGGTCACCTTTTAGGCGCGGCAGGTGCTATTGAGGCTATTGCATGTGTCATGGCAGTGAAAGAAGATATTGTTCCTCCAACAATTAATCATTTCACCGATGATCCCAATTTAGATCCTAAGCTCAACTTCACTTTCAATAAAGCCGAAAAAAGAACCGTAAATATTGCACTATCAAACACCTTTGGATTTGGAGGACACAATACTAGTGTAATCGTAAAGAAATATAAGCCCTAACGCTCTGAAAATACCTTTGTTTAGAAATAAGAAAACAGAGGGTGAACTTAAACTTTTTCGTTTCATTCTCGCAAAGTTTGGTTATAAACCTAAGCGTTTATCCTATTTTCAAAAAGCAATAACACATCGTTCTTTCATTGGGAATCATCGAGAAGAATATTCTAATGAACGACTTGAGTATCTTGGAGATGCCATTCTTGACTCCATTACGGCTGAGTACCTTTTTTTAAAATTTCCAGACAATGATGAAGGTGCTTTAACTAAGCTCAAATCAAAAATTGTAAATCGCAAAAACCTGAGTAAACTAGGAGAAGACATGGGTATTCGAGAAGTCCTTCTTTACAATCAAAGCCGAAGTATAAACATCAATTCTTTAGAGGGAAATGCTTTTGAGGCAATCGTCGGTGCGATCTACTTAGATGGAGGTTACGAAAAAACAAAAAAGGCTTTAAAAAATCATGTGTTCAGAAAATACTTGGATTTTAATCAGCTTTTGCAGGAGGAAATTGACTTTAAATCTAAGCTATATATTTGGTGCCAAAGGAAAAAACTCAAACTCAATTTCAAGCTGGTTTCTGAAGAACATAAATCGGGCCAGTGGGAATATACTATTGTAGTTCAAATAAACAATCAGGATTATGGCATAGGTGGGGGGAGCTCAAAAAAAGTTGCTGAACAAAATGCCTCAAAAGAGACTTTCGAATTATTAGGGGAGTTGTGAATTTTGTTTTAAGCAATTAATTTGTTTTCTTTGTGTAATATCCAATTAGATACTATGAATTCAACAGACTTTTTCTTCTTACTCGGCGACATTTTCCAATGGACTTTTCAAATTTTCGAAATCATCGGTAACTCAATTAATTTCTTCTTGTTAATCTGTGGTTTTGGCGGGTTTTTCTATTGGATGAATATTCAAAGACGTTTAAACGGAATGTCAGATGTGCCTGTTGAAGTTAAAGACAACGAGGGGTGGTACAACGATTCTTCCAAGAAAAGACAAATAAAGTAAGCCTTTTGAAGGGCAACTTATTTCTCTCCAACACGTCTAAAACTAAAGCTTTAATGTGAAACTTGTTGGATTATTTTTATTTCTATTTCTCTATTCTCAGAATGCCTTCGGTCAAGCGTCGACAGCGAGTGACTGCTCTGATGCCGTTAATATTTGCACCAATGCTACATTTGCTATTGATCCAAGTGGTTCTGGTGCCATACAAGAATTAAATGGAAATGTTTCAAATCCTTCAACGAACCCCGCTTCTGGAAATGCCGGGTGTCTTTTATCAGGAGAATTAAACAGCACCTGGATGGTGATCAATATTGCCGGCAACGGTCTTCTAGAGTTTTCATTTGGACAGTCAGGAGGAACAGGTTTTTTTGATTGGATCATGTGGCCTTACAACGCTTCATCATGCGATGATATTTTAAACAACATACTCCCACCAATTAGGTGCAATTGGAACGGTTCCTCTGCAGGTTTTACGGGTGTTGCGAATAACCTCCCACCAGGAGGAAACGCTGCCAATTTTGAACCAGGAATTCCTGTAATTGCAGGTGAACAATATCTTATTTGTTTATCAAATTACAGCAGTCAGACTACAAGTTTACCCATGGATTTTTTTGGAAGTGCCGATGTAAGCTGTACTGCCGTTCTTGTAATTACTGTAAATGATGAAACCATCTGTCCTGGAGACAATGCTACATTAACCGCAACAGGTGCAACAGATTATACATGGAGTCCAGGAGGACAAACCACTTCAACCATTACTGTTTCACCAAGTAGTACAACGGTATATACGGTTACTGGGACCGAAGATTTAGGAAGTGGGATTATTGCAACAGGTCTTGCAGACGCAACAGTTACTGTGCTGCCTGCAAACGACCCGCAATGCAGCTGCACGGTTACAGCATCTAATAATGGACCGATTTGTTTTAACGCAACTTTTGATTTAAATGCCACTGCTGTAAGTAACGGAACTTATGAATGGGACATGATGGGTAATGTTTTGGGCTCGGGACAGACACTAACAAATGTGCCCGCACTAAGTCCAGGAACTTATCCTATACAGGTTACGGCAACCGACGATAATGGCTTTGTTTGTACGGACATAACACAGCTAACCATTCTATCTGATACTGATCCAAATTGTATCTGTACTGTCGTTGCATCCAATTCTGGGCCTATTTGTGAAGATGGTGTTTTTGACCTATCGGCCACGTCTGTTTCCAACGGCTCATATGTCTGGGAACAATCAGGAAATTCCCTAGGAAATATTCAAAACATGATTGGGAACCCTTCCGAAGCCCCTGGTTCGTTGTGGTATGTTATTACGGCTACTGACGACAATGGTTTTATTTGTGTTGATTCTACGGAAGTTGTTTTTAATCCTTTACCAAACATTTCTGCGGGCTTAGATCAATCCATTTGTTTCGGTGAAAATGTTACCCTGAATGCCAGTGGAGGTCAGAGCTATTCATGGCATGATGGAATGCAATGGTTGCCCTATTCTAGTCAAGGCGAATTTAGCTTCACCCCTAATGGTAATACCATTTGTATGTTAACCGGAATTGATATAAACAATTGTGAAAATAGTGATACTCTGTTGGTTTCAATAAATGCCGCTGAGCTACCGGACATTTTCCCATTAAATAATATTGGTTGCGTTCCCTATAGCTTAAGCCTAACAAATTCAATCCTCAACGCTCAAAGTTGTGTGTGGGAATTTTCTAATGGTACGGTCTCAACAGGAAACGGTAGTCAGAATTTCTCATTTAATGAAGCTGGGTGCTATGATTTAACCGTGTCTATGGTAGATATTAATGGATGCGACACCTCACAAACCTATCAAAATATTGTTTGTGTTGAAGAGCCTATTGCAGCATTTACAGTTTCCCCGAACACTATTGGTCCAGGAAATTCCACCATTCATTTTTATAATGAGTCCTTTGGAGCAGATAACTTTATTTGGAATTATGGAGATGGGAGTACCTCATACGAAATTGATGGTTCTTATCAATACAATACGGCTTTAGAGAATAGTTATCTGGCAACACTTATTGCGATTTCGCCCGAGGGTTGCTTAGACAGCGTTTCATTAGTAATTGCTTATGAAGAGCAGCTTATTTATTACATTCCAAACACTTTTACTCCGGACGCAGACGAGCACAATCAGTTGTTCAAACCCATCTTTACCAGTGGATTTGACCCCTACAATTTTGAAATGAGTATATACAACAGGTGGGGGGAAATTATTTGGAAAAGCAATGACCACAAATCCGGTTGGGATGGCTCTTATGGAATCAATAAGGGAGTGCCTGTACAAGCTGGTATTTACAGCTGGGTAATCAAGTTTAAACCCAAAGATAATGACGAAAAGGTCATTATTAATGGTTCTGTAAATGTGCTGAAATAATCAACTATTTCTCAGAAGTAAGATTAGATTTTAGGAACTCTCTATTCATTCTTGCAATGTTTTCAAGTGATATCCCTTTAGGACACTCTACTTCACAAGCTCCAGTATTCGTGCAATTCCCAAAACCTTCTTCGTCCATTTGTCTTACCATGTTTTGGACCCTCTTATTTGCCTCAACCTTCCCTTGAGGCAAAAGCGCATACTGAGAAACTTTTGCACCAACAAACAACATGGCCGAACTGTTCTTACAGCTGGCAACACATGCTCCACAACCAATACATGTTGCTGCATTAAATGCATTATCAGCATCAGCTTTGGGTATAGGAATTGCATTGGCATCCATGGTGTTACCGGAAGTATTTACCGAGACGAAACCTCCAGATTGTTGTACACGGTCAAATGCAGAACGATCTACCACTAAATCCTTGATGATAGGAAAAGCTTTAGACCTCCATGGCTCAATATAAATGGTGTCCCCATCATTAAAACTACGCATGTGTAGCTGGCAAGTCGTGGTTTGCGTTTGTGGACCATGAGCTCTCCCGTCAATGTATAAAGAACAAGAGCCGCAAATCCCTTCTCTACAATCGTGGTCAAATGCCACAGGTGCTTGCTTTTCATTTATGAGCTGCTCGTTCAATTGATCAAGCATTTCTAAAAATGAGCTATCTGTTGACACTTTGGATAATTGATATGTTTCAATATTCCCTTTGGAATCAGCATTTTTCTGTCTCCAAACTTTTAAGGTTACGTTGATGAATTTTGATGCCATTTTTTATTTTTTACTTATAGTTTCGTTCAGCTATTTTAATCGCTTCGTATTTTAAATCTTCTTTATGTAAAGCCGAATTGGTGGCTTCTCCATCTTTATATTCCCATGCAGAAACATATTTAAATTTCTTGTCATCTCTCAATGTTTCTCCCTCGTCATCTTGGTACTCTTCTCTAAAGTGGCCACCACAAGATTCGTTTCTATTCAATGCGTCTACCGCCATAAGTTGACCAAGTTCTAACAAATCCGCGACACGCAATGCTTTCTCAAGTTCAGCATTCATTTCATTGGATTCTCCAGGAATGAAAACATCATTGTAAAACTCATCTCTCAATCCTTTGATTTCTTCAATCGCAGACTTCAAACCAGCCTCACTTCTACTCATTCCTACTTTATTCCACATGATTAATCCAAGCCTCTTGTGAAAATGGTCAACTGATTTGTTTCCTTTGACGTTCATCAACTTCGAAATGCTTTCTGCTACGTCCATTTCAGCTTTCTCAAACTCTTTTGATTCCGTTGAAATTTCACCTGTTCGAATTTCATTTGATAGATAATTGGCAATAGTATATGGGAGCACGAAATACCCATCAGCAAGACCCTGCATAAGCGCCGATGCTCCTAACCTATTAGCTCCATGGTCAGAAAAATTTGCCTCTCCAGCTACAAAGCATCCAGGAATTGTGCTTTGGAGGTTGTAGTCAACCCAAACGCCACCCATTGTGTAATGAACAGCAGGATAGATTTTCATTGGGGTTTCATATGGGTTTTCAGCTGTGATTTGTTGGTACATCTGAAAAAGATTTCCATATTTTTCTTCTACCCATTTTTTACCAAGTCGAATGCTTGTCTCTTCGTTTGGATTATGATCGCCTTGAGCATAAGCTACTTGTTTTCCTTTACTTTTTATTTCTGACGCGAAATCCAAATAAACACCTTCATTGGTATCATTTGCTTCGATTCCAAAACCTTCATCGCATCTTTCTTTTGCCGCTCTTGATGCTACATCCCTTGGAACAAGGTTTCCAAATGCAGGATATCTTCTTTCTAAATAATAATCACGATCATCTTCAGCAATTTGAGTAGGTTTCAATTTACCGTTTCTTATCGCATCTGCGTCTTCTTTTTTCTTTGGCACCCAAATTCTACCAGAGTTTCGAAGAGACTCGGACATTAACGTAAGCTTAGATTGATTTGTGCCATGAACAGGAATACAGGTGGGGTGTATTTGAACATAACAAGGGTTCGCAAACAACGCACCTTTTTTGTGAATTTTCCAAGCTGCAGAAACATTACTTCCCATGGCATTCGTGGATAAAAAGTAAACATTTCCATATCCTCCCGAAGCGATAACCACCGCATGGGCTGAATGACGTTCTAATTTTCCAGAAACCAAATTTCGAGCAATAATTCCCCGAGCCTTTCCATCTAACTTGACAATGTCCATCATTTCATGGCGATTATACATCTTAACTCTTCCAAGACCTATTTGTCTTGATAAAGCCGAATATGCCCCCAAAAGAAGCTGTTGCCCAGTTTGTCCTGCGGCATAAAATGTTCTTCTTACTTGAACGCCTCCAAAAGAACGATTGTCCAAAAGACCTCCATATTCTCTAGCAAAAGGAACGCCTTGAGCGACGCACTGATCAATAATGTTTGCAGAAACTTCAGCGAGTCGGTATACATTGGATTCTCTCGATCGGTAATCTCCTCCCTTAATGGTATCATAAAACAGTCGGTAGGTACTGTCTCCATCATTTTGATAGTTTTTTGCAGCATTAATTCCTCCCTGCGCAGCTATGGAGTGTGCTCTTCGCGGTGAGTCTTGGAAGCAGAAGGATTTTACGTTGTAACCCATTTCTCCTAAAGATGCCGCCGCAGATGCACCTGCAAGACCTGTTCCAATAACAATAACATCTATTTTAGGCCTGTTATTAGGAGCCACAAGCTTCATTTGATTCTTGTGATTCGTCCATTTCTGGTCAATCGGCCCTTCTGGTATTTTAGAATCTAAAATTGACATAATTAAAATTTTCTAACTATTTAAATAAATTAAAATCGGTATAATCGCGAATAACAACGGGACCACCACAGCATATCCGCGTCCAAACATTTTAATAAGCGGGGTATATTTTGGATGATTCAATCCTATTGATTGAAAGGCTGAGGCAAAACCATGCCATAAGTGGAAGCCTAATACCGCCATTGATATCACATAAAAGACCATTCCTAATAGTCCCAAGGGGACCCCGGAATCACTTTTGTTTTTCTTACTAAAAAACGCCAGGACAACTGTGTGAAGGTCTTTATACCCTTCCGCTAGGATTTCATCTTTTTTAGACTTTAATTTTTTCTTCTGTTCCTCTATCTCAACCAGCTGATCATCGGACATCCCAGGATTAGAAGCCAAATAAGATGAATATTGTTGCTCAATAGATGCGTTAAACTTATCTGCTTTCAATATGAGCTCGGTTCCTTCTATTTCGCCTAATTCCCTGATTTGTTTTGTCGAAATTTGCTCTCCCTTTTGTGTCAAATACATGGTGTCTTGAGACGATGGCGAATAATAAGTATGCATGGGCACCTCGTCAGATATTTTCATTTTCCACCAAAAATTAGACATATGAGTTGCAATAAATACCAAAACAATGGTTCCTAAAAGAGCCATGTATCGAGAGGGTAATGAAGAATTCGCGCTTGGCTTATTGTACGCATAGCTGACAGGGCGGGCTTTTTTATTTTGAATAAATAAAGCAATTCCATCTATAGCATGAAACAGTATTGAAAAGTAGGTTAAATACGACAAAACCATAATTGCTGGGTTATGTGTCATAAAGTAGGCGTACTCGTTAAAGGCTCGACGGCCTTCTTCACCTGTTTTAATAATCAGTTGGAGATTCCCAATTAAGTGACCCACCAAAAACAGACATAAAAACAAACCAGTTAAGGCCATCCAATATTTTTTGGCAATGGACGACTTTATTAATGCAGAATTACTCATATCTCAGACTCTTTTTTACGATGCAAAGTTATTGTATATAACAAAAGAATGCACAAATGGTTTTTATTTAGAATCGTTATATATAAGAGAGCTCTGCATTTGAATCTGTAACCAGAAGAAATGCATCAGCCCCAATAATCATGGCCCTATTGTCGTCAATATGTCCACACGGAAAATCAAAGCAGACTGGGATGTCTAATTCTTTGACATGCCGCAAAATAATTTCATATGAATCCATGCCAAAAGGTACTTTTGTGTCCTTCATTTCAGTCATTCCTCCCACAATAAGTCCTTTTATTTCTTTAAAAACACCTGCATGTTTAAGCGCATACATCATTCTATCTAAATGATAAAGTTGTTCACACAGGTCCTCAATAAACAATATTTTATTTTTATAATCATAAGCATAATCACTTGCCAGAAGGCTATAGATAATACTTAAGTTTCCTCCAATTAAATTCCCTTTTGCTGAACCACTTATGTTTTCTTTTGATGGCGGTATTTGAACCTTGAATAAAGAGCCATTGAGTGCTGAAAACAAAGTGTCGATTGCTGCTTTTGAGTTCTCTTCAAAATTCAATGGCATGGTGGAATGTATACTTTGCACCCCAATACTATTTATCAATTGATGGAAAACAGTGATATCACTAAACCCCAGCACCCACTTTGGATGCTGAATAAAACCATTCCAGTCTAAGTTTTCAAAAATCTTTACTGAACCATATCCTCCCCTTGCACATAAAATAGCCTTGACTTCAGGGTTGTTTAATGCTTCTTGAAAATCAAACAATCGTTCTTCATCTGTACCCGAATAATAATTGTACGCTCCTAAACAATGATTTGAAATTAAGACTCTATATCCTCGTTTTTCAATAATTGCTTTGGAATACTCAACAAACGATGAATCAATGCTTTTAGCGGGAGCAATTATTGAAATAAGATCACCTGGGATTAAGGTTT
>Ga0206130_10002563_pt1 | contig 25073 bp, 15 predicted proteins | sample Helgoland_Spring_9_FD_148637 | JGI IMG/M metagenome (GOLD analysis project Ga0206130, IMG submission 148637) | Pelagic subsurface seawater microbial communities from Kabeltonne, Helgoland, North Sea - Helgoland_Spring_Bloom_20160512_1 | ecosystem: Environmental > Aquatic > Marine > Epipelagic ...
CTTTCAGGCCGGGGATTCGTTGGGTTATTCCTGGGCCTGAAGGCCCAGGCTTCGTGCTGCAGGGCTTTCAGCCCATCTGACCGGGCTGAAGGCCGATGGTTTCCTGCCGGGCTGACGGCCCGACAGCGCGAAGCACAGGGCTTCAGCCCTGTGTCAGGCGGTGTAGAAAGACGCGGCCTGAAAGGTCGCCAGCGAGGTTCGATCCCACGTTCGCTGCCGACCTTTCAGGCCGGGGATTCGTTGGGTTATTCCTGGGCCTGAAGGCCCAGGCTTCGTGCTGCAGGGCTTTCAGCCCATCTGACCGGGCTGAAGGCCGATGGTTTCCTGCCGGGCTGACGGCCCGACAGCACGAAGCACAGGGCTTCAGCCCTGTGTCAGGCGGTGTAGGGAGACGCGGCCTGAAAGGTCGCCAGCGAGGTTCGATCCCTCCACGTTCGCTGCCGACCTTTCAGGCCGGGGATTCGTTGGGTTATTCCTGGGCCTTAAGGCCCAGGCTTCGTGCTGTAGGGCTTTCAGCCCATCTGACCGGGCTGAAGGCCGATGGTTTCCTGCCGGGCTAAAATCCGTATCCCCGTTGGGGATGAAGAACCTCCAACCCCGACGGGGTTGCGTATTACAAAGGGACAGTCCTTTAGTAAGATTGGCGGAATCTCTCATAGAAGCAATTGTTAGGAATTTGCTTTTTGCGAGGTGTTTCTGAGGATGTTGTTGCCGTCGCAGCGCGCTATTTTTTCTTCCCCTGCAGGGACAGGGTTGGAAGGTAGCCCTCTTCACCCTCAATACCAGGCCGAGGAACCAGGGTGCGGGAGTTGGGAGCAATTCCAACTGGGCGGGAATTGGCTTTGATGTCAGCCACGAAATCCTTGAGCATGATCTGCAGTTTTTTGACCACCTCGGGATTGGCGCCAGCGACGTCTTTCTTTTCTCCGAGGTCGGCTTTGAGGTTGTAGAGTTCACCGCTGAGGAACAGCTTCCAATCCCCGGAACGAACGGCAGCGAGTTTGCCGCCCTGCTGGTAGAAGAACCGGTCGTGCGGAGTCTTCGCGCCCACAGCCCCGAGCAACAGCGGCGCGATGTCTTTCCCATCGATCGTGCGGTCGTCGGGAATGGCGGTGCCCGCCAGGCCGGCGAAGGTTGGATAGAGATCCATCGCCGTCGCGAGTTCATCACAACTCGTTCCCACGGGGATGGTGCCGGGCCACCAGACGACCGTCGGCTCGCGATGGCCGCCTTCGAAGGCGGAGCCCTTTTTCCCCCGCAGCGGACCGGCCGAGAGACCGCCCGCAGGTCCATTGTCTGAGGTGAACACGACGAGAGTGTTGCTGGCGAGTCCCTCTTCGCGCAGCGTTTTCAACACTTCGCCGACGCTCCAATCCACTTCCTCAACCTGGGCTTGCTCGGCCGTCTTCCCTTCCGCCATGAAGCGCGGTGAGGCTTTGCGCGGCCAGTGCACGAATACGTGCGGCAGATAGACGAAAAATGGCTGGTCCTTGTTGTTCCGGATGAACTGTATCGCTTCTTCGGTAACCTGTCGGCACAGATCCGCTTGATCGTCCATATCCTTCACCAGTCCGGCGACCTTGGTGTCGCGCATCAGCGGCAGGTCTGGGCACTGGTACGATCTGCGCGGCGGCCACATGTCATTGGAATATGGGATACCAAAAAAGGTATCGAATCCCTGCGCGGTGGGCAGGAATTGCGGTTGGTCACCCAGGTGCCATTTCCCGAAACAGCCCGTCGCATAACCGGCTTTCTTCAGAGTCTCGGCGATGGTGATCTCATCCGGGTGCAGTCCGTGGGGATCGCCGGGGAATAGAACGATGTGGCCCGATCCCTTTTCCAGCCCGACGCGCTGCGGATAACTGCCAGTCATTAGGGCAGCACGCGATGGCGTGCACACGGGCGAAGCGACGTAGAAGGAGGTCAACTTGCGGCCTTCGGCGGCCATCCGCGTGAGGTTCGGTGTCTTGTTCTGCTGCGAGCCGAAAGGCTCGATGTCCCCGTAGCCCATGTCATCGATGAAGATCACGACAAAGTTGGGTTTCGTCTTCTGCGCCAATGCCTCCGCGACGCCAGTGGCGACACCACAGAAAAACACGGCAAGAGCCATCATTGGCATCATCACTCGATTCATTGTTATCATTTCTGTTTGTACGCGGGGTTGGGCTTCATCATCTTGGCGTCGACCTTTGCGCGCCAGGCGTGCAGCATCTCTCTCAGTTCGTCTGCCTTCTCGGGCATGGCAGCTGAGAGATCCTTCTTCTCCCCTATATCGTCCCTCAAGTTGTACAACTCCACGCTGTCATCCTCGAAGAATTCGATCAGTTTGTAATCGCCAGCACGAACCGACGAGCCGGGCCGACCGCCCTGGTTGCCGTAGTGCGGATAATGCCAATAGATCGCCTTGCGATCCAGTTTCCCGCCCTTGAGAGCCGCAACAATGCTCACCCCGTCGGCGTGCTGCTTCGGCTTGGCAGGCAGGCCTGCGATATCCAGGAACGTCGGATAGTAGTCGGTAGACGTCACGGGCTCGTCGCAGACGCTTCCGGCCTTCGTCACTCCGGGAAACCGGACGATGGTAGGCACGCGAACGCCGCCCTCGTAAAGCCAACCCTTCCCGCCTCGAAGCGGAAGATTCGCCGTGTTGTGACCCTCCGACGTCCAATCCCCCGTGTTGTGACCCTCCGACGTCGACAGCCCGCCGTTGTCCGAAGTGAACACCACCACCGTGTCGTCAGTCAGCCCCAACTCATCGAGCTTCTTCATCAGCTTGCCGACGTTCTCGTCGACGCTGTAAATCATGGCCGCATATACCGGGTTCTGCTGAATCTGCCGCGCCTTGTTCTTGTGCTCGGGGATGAACTCGGGTCCCTTGGGTTTGGGCATCTTGGCGAGCTTTTCCTTGAACTTCTTGATATACTCCGGCTTGGCCTGCAAGGGATTATGCACCGAGTAGAACGACAGATAGACGAAGAACGGATCGTCCTTGTTTGCCTCGATGAACGTGACGGCCTCGTCGGTCAGGCGGTCTGTCAGATACTCGCCCTTGGGCCCGTCTTCGAGATGCGGATTGGCGTACAATGAAAAATACCCGCCCGGCAAGTTCGGGTCTTTTTCCAGCCCGGGATTACCGTAAGATTTGTACGGAGCTCCGCTCCACCCGCCGCCCTTGTTCACGTCGAAGCCCTGCTTCTCGGGAAAATACCCCTCCCCGCCCAAGTGCCACTTGCCCGCGAAGAACGTTCGATAACCATGTTCCTTCAGCGCCTCGGCGATCGTCACTTCCTCCAGCGGCAGATAATGCTTGTACGGAGCCGGCAGCAACTTCGCCCGCCGGTTGCCGCCGAACCAGTCGGTGGTCTGCGTCCGTGCAGGATACTTGCCCGAGAGTATTGCCCCCCTTGAGGGCGAACAGACAGGGCACGCTGCATACCCATCGGTAAACATCACGCCCGATCTTGCCAGGTTGTCGACATTAGGAGTTTCATAGAAACTACTGCCATATGCTCCAATATCCGCCCAGCCAAGATCGTCCACCAAGATGAACACAATATTCGGCTTGCTTGGTTTCGCGGCGAGAACCGATGCCGACGCCAGCAAAGACGCACTGATGATCATTAGGGTCCTTAATGAGAATGTGCGAGTGGCTTTAGTCATTGAATTGCTAGGAATTTGCTTTTGGGATGGGGCGCTTGAGAGAGGCATTGAAGGGGTAGCAGAGGGGGAGAAAGGGGGTTGGTTTAATGCCGAACGTCTGCCTTGAGGATCGGTGAAAGCCGTCGCCTCCAAGGCTTGGTTCGCGTTAGTTCTCTGGCGAGACAAAAACATCTTTCACTGCTTCGAGATACCCCATGCCAAATCGTTCGTCCGGCTCAAGATAACTACCTTCCACCCATTCATTCCATGAGTTGATGGTGATCAGTTTGGGTTGGTCAGGATGAGCGTCGACGTAGGCTTTGGCTTTAAGGAGGTATTTCTTGAATGTTTCAGGATTGACGTTCTTGGTGACGGCTCCCTTTTTTCGGACATACCTTGCATTGTTATCCCAACCAATTGAAATGTGCGGGAAGTAGGGTATCTCGAATTGTTTTGACCATTGAGGCCACTTGGAAAGTGCCTTATCGGCCCACTTGACGTAGTCCTCCTGGACACCAGACACATGCACGAACTGGTAATTTGTGAGCGAATCAATCTTAAACGTCTTGATGGTATTTTCCGCAGTTCCCTTCTTGCTTGCAAAACCAGAGTCATCAATTTTCGGAACAGCCCACCAGTAGATCATTTGAAGGTGCAGTCCCGGAAATCCTGCTTTCTTGACCTCCGCTCTGAAGTAGTCAAGCGCATCGACGGCTTGCTGAACGCCTCCCAGTCCCTTGACTAGATTATTCATATCGTATATCGAAAACACCGGCTTGCCGTCGATCTTGTAGTACGATGGATGCGAGAAATACTTCGTAATCACACGTGCAACAACGGTCTTAAACGTAGGCAGATCGACGCTGCCGGGCCAAATCAGTTCGCTCTTGTGCGAGCGGCGAAGATCCCAGTCTGTGGTCGCATCGTGGTTTGCCCACATCAGGTAAAATTTCAACTTGTCGATATTCTTGGCCTTGAGGTATCCATCGTTGAGCGAGCTTTCCAGGAAGGGTTTGTTTTCAAACCAGTACCAGTCAAAAATCATCACGTTGACACCATGGCTGGTAGCGGCGTCAATTTTCTGTTCCACCGCTTTCCGGTCGTTGTCCATCTGATATCCCCATGCAGGCACACGGGGCTGGTAATGGCCTTCCCATTTCGGCTTGCTGTTGCGGATGCTTTCCCATTCGCCTTGACTGCCATCTTCGAAAAATGTCGCCCAACGCTTGTCAAAGTGACACGAGGGCCAATTGAACGCCGCCACATCGTATTTTTCTGTTTTGTGTGTATCTGTTTGATTCTGCTCTGCTGCCGGTAGGTTGGTAGCCAGTAGTGCCAGCAGGAACGCCGATAATATGGATCTCTTGGTCATGTGATGTTTTCCTTAATGTTTGGGGTTTTGTGTAATGCGATGCTGCTGCTGCTAGGAATTTGCTTTTGAGGAGATCTGTCCTCGTGAAACTCACACCTTAGTTTCAGTTCCCCCCCGTGAGGAACGGATTACTACGGTGCAAATCGCACGATCACACAGAAAGTCGCGATTCAGTATGGATTCGACGGCATGATCTGCCAAGCCTTCACCGCCTTTGCTGTCGCCGGGCCAGCGTTGGAAAACAGGCTGACATGCCCGGCATTTCCGGCCGACGGATAGATCCGCCGGGTGATGGCCTGGCGGCCGTCGTTGGCAAAGACCTCGATCACCGACTTGTCGATGAAGACGCGGAGTTTGAGCGCTTCACCGTCAGCCAACTCGAAGGGGGCGGCTTCGACGACTTTCTTGCCCTTGGTCCCGGACTTGACGGTATCGACCTTCAGTTTTTTTTCGGCGGCGTCGTAGTAAACCAAGGTCTTCTCGGTCCCGTCGACCGATCCGCAGACCTGCACGCCATACTGGGTCGCCCCCTTGCCCGGAATGATCTCGATTTCCAGTTCGATACTGTTTCCTGCAATCCCCTCGAGCTTCAGTTCGGCGTCTGCCTTGACGGATAGGTCGTTCAGTTCGGTCGGATTGTAGCGCAGCATTTCGAGCTCCTCCGGCGGATTCATCAGCAGTGATCCGTCCTTCGCCAGGGTGAGAACCCGCGGCAGCGACATCGTGCCGGCCCAACCAATTTCGGCCTGCGTCTTTTTGTCCGGCCAGTTCAACAGCCAGGCCCACATGATACGGCGACCGCGGTCATCGATCAGGGTCTCGGGAGCGAAGAACTCATTGTCCACCCAGCTCATTTGCTGATGAAATGTTGGGTGGAATTGCTCATTCTTCCACTGACCGAAATAATACCGTGCCCCGAGCCGGTGACTGATGCACAGCAGCATGCGCTTGTCCCCGATCTTGAACAGGTCCGCGCAAGAGACATCCTCGTTGATATCGACACCCTCGACGGCATTGGCCATCAGGTCGCCCACGTATTCCCATTCGCCATCAAGCGTCTTGCTTTTCGCGATGGCCGGTCGTTTGCCACCAAAAATCGCGTAATGGGTGTCGTCCTCGATCCATCCAAAGGGATCCCACGATCTGTATTTGCCGTGATGCTTGTCGCCCTCGACGGTCTTGGGAGTGATGAGGCTCTCCTGCTTGCCCCATGTGTTCAGCTCGTCGTCGAGAGCAAGGGCCATTGCGTTGTTGCCGCGGGATTGGTCGTGGTAGCAGATGGTCGGCGTGCCCTCCTTGTTCAGGAAGGCATTGCCACTGTACATGCCGCCATACAGTCCGGTCGGATGGTGCCGCCAGTGGAGCAGGTCGGTGCTGGATACATGCCCCCAATGGTGTCCGTCTTTCTGCCAGATGTAGAACAAGTGGTAACGGCCCTTCCAATAGATCGCACCGTTGGGGTCGAAGGGCATTCCAAAACCTTCGGGAATCACGAAGTGATAGCCGGGCCGATGCGGGTCGGCCAACAGCTTCTCGCGATATTCCCGGTTGTGGTCGATGAGTTGCCCGATCGGCGTCGGCTCCTTCGCAGTGGCCGCCGGCGTCGGCGTCGGTTCGTCCGCAGTGGCCGCCGCCAAGGAAAGTAACATGGCTGCTGGCACCGCTGTGATGGTGGATCTTGTGATTTTCATTGAAAATTTCTTACTAGGAATTTGCTCTTCTTACTAGGAATTTACTTTTGGACCCTAACTATCGGGACCTTGGCGAGACGTTGGTGTAGAGGTTGACTCAGTCCAGGCAGCTGTCCACTGTGAGCCAGGTAATGAAATCAAATTTCCTATCCGTTTGCTGCGCAACACCGACGATTTTGCGAATACGTTTTTCGGAAATCGCATGGCCGGCTCCGCAGAATCATCGGTGCCAGCCGGGGATTCATCGACCACCCGAGAATGCCTCACGACACGATAAGGAACCAATCATGAATCGCATGCTGAAGTGTTCTATTGCGTTACTGCTGTTTGCATCGTGGTTGTGCGGTTCTTCCAACGTCATTGCGGCGGAGCCCGCCGAGCGGCCCGTTCAGACGCGACGGCCTTTCGCCAAGCTCCAGCCGGTGCCCTTCTTTGAAGTACAACTCAACGATGGGTTCTGGGGGGCTCGGCTTAAAGCGTCTCGCGAGACGACCATCCCGCATTGCATCGACCAGTGCGAGAAGACCGGCCGGATCAAGAACTTCGAGCTTGCCGCCAAGAAACTGGCCAACAACGAAGATGGCAATTACATCGGCCTGTGGTTCAATGATTCCGACGTCTACAAAATCGTGGAAGGCATGTCCTGTCTGGCGGCCCTGAAGAAGGACTCCGAACTGGAAAAGCAGACCGAGGAACTAGTCAAACTGCTGGCCGCCGCCCAGGACGAGGACGGATATATCGATACCTACTTCACCATCGATCGCCGCGACGAGCGTTTCAAGCACATCTATGAACCGTCGCGGCACGAACTCTATTGCATGGGCCACCTGATCGAAGCGGCCGCCGTCCGATACCAGGCGACTGGTCATAAAGACCTGCTCGATGTTGCCATTAAACTGGCCGACCACATTGATAAAGAGTTCGGCCCCGACGCTCGACCGGAAGTGCCGGAACACGAGCAGCTCGAACTGGCCCTGGTCGGACTCTACCGTGCCACCGGCGAGAAGAAGTATCTCGAACTGGCCAAATGGTTCATCGACCAACGCGGCGTTCACGTCCGGCGTGTATCTTTCGGCTCGGAGAACCAGGACCACCTGCCAGTACGCAAGCAGAAGGAAATCGTCGGCCACGCCGTTCGGGCCATGTACCTCTGCATGAGCATCGCCGACGTCTATGTCGAGACGGGTGATAAGGAACTACTGGAAGCTTGCCGCAATCTGTGGGAAAGTACGACATATCGCAAAATGTACGTGACCGGCGGCATCGGTGCCACCGGCCACTTCGAGGCATTTCGCGGCGACTACGACCTTCCCAACTTGGCTTACTCCGAAACGTGTGCCCAAATCGGTCTCGTGCGGTTCGCCCATCGAATGTTGCAGATCGATCCCCATGCGGAATACGCCGATGTTCTGGAACGGACACTTTACAATGGAACTCTCTCGGGGATAAGCCTCGCGGGCGACCGCTTCTTCTACCGCAATCAGTTGATCTCCGACGGCAAATACTGCCGCTCCGCTTGGATGGACTGTTCGTGCTGTCCCTCGAACGTTGCCCGTTTCGTCCCGCAAGCCGGGCGGCTGTTTTATTCGACTGATCCGGCGAAGAAGAGTTTGTACGTTCACCTGTACGGAAACGGTTCGTGCGAGACGATGCTAGGGGATGGCAAGGTGAAGTTCGCCCAGAAGACGAATTATCCATGGGAGGGACACGTTGAACTGACCGTCACTCCGGACGAGTCGCGGGAGTTCGAGGTTTGCCTCCGCGTTCCCCAGTGGTTGCGCCAAACGGAAACGCCCGGCAAGCTTTATCACATGACCGACGCCCCATCGGCGGAAGAGCAGATGACACTGAAAATCAACGGTAAACCGCTCTCGCCCGGCAAGTTGGAAAACGGATACTGCCGAATCAGCCGCACCTGGATGAAAGGCGACATGATCGAGATCGATTTTCCCATGCCGATCCAGCGCGTGTATTCGAACCAGAAAGTGCAAGAAAACAGGGGCCATGTGGCTTTGCAACGCGGCCCGATCGTTTATTGCGTTGAAGCACTCGACATTGAGGGGCAGCTAGACTCAGTCGTCCTTTCGCCGGAAACCAAGCTGTTCGCCCGGCATCGTCCGGATTTTCTCGGCGGAGTGACGGTCATCACCGACAAAGCAGAGGATTTGGAGAGCGAGATATCGAAGAAATTCAGCCTGTTGGCGATACCCTACTACGCCCGCGACAACCGGGGTAGCACGGGTATGAAAGTGTGGCTTCCGGAGAAGAAGGTAAGCGACTAAGCAGGCTATTCGAGCTGAATGCCAACGCAGGTGATGGCCAAAAGGACAAGTAGATTGGAGGAGTTATTTCTTAACGGATCCTAAGAATATTAGTCTTCATTCGCTAATTCCTACTGCGCTCGGTTCGTCCGCACGAGTTCGATGCGGCTGGTCGGACCGCGCATTGCGAGTTGTGCGCGGTAGGGGTGTTCCCAGTCGTCGGTGAGCGTCATGGCAACGGGCTTGCCGTCCTGGCGCAGTTCGTATTCGGAGTGGTCCGGGAACGAGAGCATGATCCCGGTAGAATGCGCGTCGCCGCTGCGGTTTTCAAGCGTGAAGCTGATCGTGTTGAGTTTCTTGTCCATGACGATGTCCTGATCGGGGGCGAAGCCGTCGCGGGCGACCTCAATTTTGAGGCGGCGGATGGCGTCGGGGATCGGGAGAGAGGCGTCGGGGATGACGACCTTGAGGCGGCGGCGGATGCCGTCGCGCGGGTTGACCGAGAGGCGGTCGCCATCGACGGTCATGGCACCGCCATAGGCGAACCAGCCGAAGACGGGGTCGTTGGTGACAAGGGTGGCGGCGGTTCGAAGCGCGCTACCGTAACCGAGGTCGATTTCTCCGTCGTAGTTCCAGGGGCCGCGCGGGATGCGGTATTCGCCGGGGGCCTCCGAGGCCATCCAGTTGCTGATGACCTTGGAGGATTGAAACTCCCAGCCCGCGGCGCCGTCATTCTTCCGACCCGGGAACCAGAAGCCGTAATTGGATTCCGGGGTGCCGGTGTTCATCAGGCACCATGAACTCAGGTAGGACGCATAGCCGAGCTGCAGCCAGTCCCACGGCTCGGGGGCGAAGTTGATGCCGTAATCGAGTATGCCCCAGCCGCCCATCGCGGCCATGTAGCTGACCCCGTGATCGGCACCGAGGCGGTAGAATCCGGGGTTGAGCCAGCCGCGCACCGAAAGGCCGGCGGCGAGTTGGCGGTCCATGAAGTCGCGGGAGTCGGCGCGGCGCACGACAGGATGCGAGTAATGGCGCTTGAGGCGCAGGTCGTACCACAGGTTCTCGTCGGGCTGCATGGAGTGGGTCGCGCCGTATTTCGCGAAGGCATAGCTGGATTCGAAGGCGGTGCGGTCGAAGGCGAATTCGGAGCGGAAGGGGTAGGGGTCGTCATAGACGAAATACTTGGTCTTGATTTCCCACTGATGGCGCAACTCGTCGGCCTGCTGCTGGAAGCCCTCCTTTTCCATCGTGGCCATCAATTCGAGCACGACGAGCTCGTTGTAAAGACCCCACTTGTACGTCTCGTAATACTCGGGGTAGATTTCGTAAGGGTAAATGTAGAAGGCGCGGGCGGTTTCCATGGCGCGCTTGAGATAGCCGTCGGCGTCGAGGTAATGCACCATGTCGGGATACATCTTGGCGATCTGGTACATGTGGTAGTAAAGCATGATCACGTGGGGGTAATCGTAGGAGCGCCAGACGTGTTCCTTGGCGAGATCCTTGATCGCCCTGCGGTCGTTTGTCGAGTTGGCCAACTCGCGGCGCAGATCCATGTCGCGGGCGGTGTGCCACCCGGGCGTGCCATAGATGCCGTACGGATAAGGCCGTTCGTCATCGGTGCGCTGGAGTCCACCCCAGACGAAGTGCTCGAGGTAGTATTCGAGTGAGTCGATCTCCCGCTGGTTCGGGTAGGTGACGTTCTTGGAGGCGAGGTAGGGCGCCTTGCACAGGCCGGGGTCGTCGCAGGTGAGGACGTAGACCATGCGGTTGAGGAAGATGTCGGGATCCTCGATGCTGCGCGTGACCCCGTTTTTCATATCGTAGGGGCCGTAGACTCCGTCCCACCACTTGGAGGGATCCTTGATCTGCTGCTTGTCGACGATGAAGGCGGCGCGCTTCTTGATCAGTGTTTCCAGTGGTTCGGTAACGAAAAACTCGAGGTGGGTTTCGCGCCCGCCGTCGTGGACGATCGTCAGCATGTTCTCGCCGCGCTTGTTGAAGGCGACTTCGTAGAGATGATGGTCGGGTTGTGACTCGCCGAGGGGGGTGATGGTGGTTGCTTCGGGGAATTCGGGGCGGATCGATTCGATATTCGCCATCGTGTGGAGCGAGATGCGGGCCGTGAGGTCCTCTGGGACGGTCATGCCCGGGACGACGCGCACATCGAACAGTCCGTTCTCATAGATCTGGTTGCGCAGTTTGTCATAGCTGTCGGCAAATTGAATGCGGAAGGCGTAGGTTTTGCTTTCCCCGGGGGCGAGGTCGAGCGCGGTGTGTTCCTGACGCCAGGTGCCTTCGGTGATGCTGCCGCCGCTGACGAGCGAATGGACGTAGGCCGATGTGCGGCCGCTGCCCCCGCCGCTGCCCCCGGAGTATTCGAGCTTGGTGCCGGGCTGGGCGGTCAGCAACATGAATGGCGGAGCGCCGGAGGCGCGCACCCAGTAAATGAATGAGCCGTCTCCGGAGATGAATTGGTGACTGAGAAAGCCATGTTCGAAGATCCGGCTCGGACTGCCGCCGCTGGGTCCAACGGTCGGGATGCGCACCGAAAGATCGCCGATGCGGACCGGGGCACTGCCCACGGCACTCAGTTGGATGGTCCAGTCGAGCTTGTCGCCGTCGGTGGTGTAGGTTTCGGTCACGCGCAGGGGATCGTCCGAGCCGGCGTTGGAGTAGGTGACGGTGGCCGATTGAGGCGAGGCCTTGAACGTTTGACGCGCTTTGAGGCGGGTCCAGTCTTTGGAAGTGCCGGTCTGATATTGGATCTCGAGTCCAAGCGTGGCCGCGCCGCCGCCCGCAGGCATCATCGTTGCGCCGAAGGGATCGTTCGGATTGGCGAGTGCCGAGATTCCGTTCTCGCCATAGGTAAATCGGAAATCACCTCGCTCGATGCTGCCGGTCTCCCGGGCAAATGCCATTTGCGAGATCGCCAGCAGAATCGCCGGAGCCCCCACCGCCCAAAACTTCGCAAAGCCATCAATTTTTGTCCTCATGATTCGATTTCGATTGTCCCCAGCCATCAATGCACAGGAGAGAATCCGACGTCTATATCCATTAAGCAAATTCGATGACCCGCTGCAGGAATTTGCTTTTTGCTCGCAGCAAGGAGTTCGCCGATGTCTCCGATGAGGCGGCCGTCCAAGGTGAACTTCAGATTTGGAGCGTTCTTTGCACCGGCACCACGAAGCATTTCGACACCTTCATCAAGGTGCTTCAGTGCTTCTTTTGATCTTTATTGGGAGTTTGCGCTTCATGAGGGGTTGAGGGCTGAGAGGAGGGGGCTCAGGTCGTTCCAGGGAAGGACGGTGGCATTTTCTCTATCCTGGCGGGTGGTGCCGCCGTGGATGAGCCATGGGGTGATGGATTGCTTGGGGAGTTTTTCGCGCCAGTAGTCGAGGCCTTTGAAGAAGTCGGAGGCGATGGTTTCGCCGGACTTGATCTCGATGGCGTGGAAGGTGTTCGGAGCTGTCTCGATGAAGGCATCGACCTCGTGGCCTTGCTTGTCGCGGAGGAAGTGGAGAGTGGGCTTGGTGCCGTGGTTGGTCTGGCATTTGAGCAGCTCGGTGATGACCCAGTTTTCGAAGAGTGCGCCGCGCTGGGGGTGGGCTGTGAGGTGTTCGGGCTTTCTCACTCCGAGCAGCCAGGCGGCGAGGCCGGGGTCTGTGAAGTAAATCTTTGGGGTCTTGATCAGGCGCTTGGAGGTGTTCGTGAACCAAGGGCGGACGAGGAGGATGAGGTGACTTGCTTCGAGGACGGAAAGCCAGGATTCGGCGGTGACCCGGGTGATGCCGGTATCGGCGGCGAGTGAGGTCACATTCACCAACTGGCCGATGCGTCCGGCGCAGAGCTGGACGAAACGCTGGAAGGTGGCGAGATCCTGGATGTTGAGGATTTGGCGGACGTCGCGCTCAAGATAGGTGCCGATGTAGTCTTGGAGCCAGACGGCGGGTTCGACCGGGCGGTCGTAGATCGGAGGGAAGAGGCCACGGTAAAGGAGGTCATCGACGGTGGCGGGAGCCCGACCAACAGACTGCAATTCTGCTAGGGAGAAGGGTAGCAGGGTAAGCATGGAGGCGCGACCTGCGAGGCTCTGGGTGATGGACTCGATGAGTTCAAACTGGCTGGAACCGGTAAGGATGAAACGACCCATACGGCGGTCGGCATCGACCACACCCTGAAGGTAGGAGAAGAGTTCGGGGACGCGCTGGACTTCATCGAGGATCGCTCCATCCGTGACCTGGCGGAGGAATGCGCGAGGATCCTCGGTGGCGAAGGCACGGGTATCTGGATCTTCGAGAGAGAGGTAAGCAAGATCCGGGGCGAGGAGTCGGGAGAGTGTGGTTTTTCCCGACTGCCGGGGGCCTGTGATGGACAGAATAGGGAAGCCTGCGAGGCGCTGACGAGCCGTCTCCGTAATGATACGTGAGATCGGCGCGTGCCGGCTTTGCTGGGTAGTGGATTCGGCAAGCATGGCTAATCGTATAGTCTGGTGTGCGATTAGTCAATTACGCAGGGAGGAGCACGTAGAGACCTAGGATATCCATGGGGAGGACACCCTAGACGACCTGGTAGTTGGATTTACTGACCAGTTTACAGAATCGTTCGTGGGCTTCGACGAGCTGCTGGCACCGGTCCTCGGCTAGGATGTCGAACTGACAGCTAGGAAGTTGCTTTTTGCGTGGGGCGCTTGAGAGATGATCGCTCCCTGATAACGCTCTACGAGGACAGACAATTTACGGAAGATCGGCGGCTTCGGAGCTTCTTAAATCACATGCTTCTCCACGCTAGGTGGCCGTGGAGAGGAGGATGAGCAGGATGCGGCCGGTCACTCCATAGATGTCCGTGGAGAAGGATTTCACCTACTTCTTGTTCTTCGGCTTCCGGGGCTTCTTCTGTCCTCCGCCTGGGGGGCGGGTGTTTTCAGCGAGGTCCTTTTTGTGGGCTGCGAGGAGTGCGCTGAGGCGGGTCACGACGTCGGGGTGTTTCTCGGCGAGATTTGTCGCTTCGCCGATGTCGACTTCGAGGTCGTAGAGTTGGCCTTTGATGAGTTTCCATTTGCCGCTGCGGACCGCTTCGGTGCGGTAAAAGAGCGCATCGTGGGGGCTCTTGGCTCCTTCTTTCGCTTCGAGGAGGGCGACGAGGCTTTTGCCATCGATGACGCGGTCGGTGGGGAGTTCTGCTCCGGAGATTTCCGCGCAGGTTGCAAAGAAGTCCATACTGGCCACCACTTCCCCGCAGGTTTTGTCAGCAGGGATCCGGCCCGGCCACCACATGACCGTGGGGACGCGCATGCCGCCTTCGAGTCGGCTGAACTTGTAGCCACGGAGAGGATGCGCAAAGCCACCGACCTGACGGTTGGTGTTGCCTTTCTCCCAGGAATTCTGATCGAGCTTCCATGGGCCGTTGTCGGAGGTGTAGATGACGAGTGTGTTCTGATCGAGCTTCAGCTTGCGGAGGGTTTCGAGAATTTGTCCGGTGGACCAATCGAGTTCCTCGATGCTGTCGCCATAGAGGCCGATCTCGCTCTTGCCTTCGAACTCCGGCGAGGCGTAGACCGGGATGTGCGGCATGCTGTGGGGGAGATAGATGAAGAAGGGCTTCTCCTTGTTGGTCGTGATGAACTTGATCGCTTCTTCCGTGTAGCGTTTCGTGAGTGTGTTTTGATCGACTGGATATTCGATGATTTCGGTGTCGCGCATGAGCGGGACGAGGTTTTTCTTCTGGTGTGTTTTGATGCTCTCAGCGGTGACCCCTTCGCGCAGGGCAATATCATTGGCCAGCGGTTGGGTCGGGTCGAGGGTCATGTCGTTGCTGTAGGGGACGCCGTAGTAGGTGTCGAAGCCCTGGCTCGTCGGGAGGAATTGTTTGTGGTGACCGAGGTGCCACTTGCCGATGCAGGCGGTCGCGTAGCCCTTGGTTTTGAGGAGCTCGGCGATGGTGATCTCAGTCGGGTTGAGTCCGCGTGCATCCTGCGGGAAAAGCACGCCAAGGTTACCCACCCGACTCGCGTAGCAACCAGTCAAGAGGGCCGCACGCGACGGGGTGCAGACCGAGGCGCCGGAATAGAAGTCCGTGAAGCGCATCCCTTCCTTCGCCATCTGGTCGATGTGGGGCGTTTTGATTTTCGGGGATCCGAAACAGCCGAGGTCTTGGTAGCCTTGGTCGTCCGCCATGATGATGATGACGTTGGGCGTGGCGGCCGAGAGAGGCAGAGAAGCGGCCATGGAGAGGGCCAAGAGAAAGATGGATAGATTCATAAGTTTTGGGAGTGATCACGCCGACGGTGGCGATTCGGGAGCTAGAGCGCCTTATTCGAACACGTCAAGCGGGGTCTGTTGGGAGAATTGATTGCTAGGAATTTGCTTTTGCGTGGGGCGCTTGAGAGAGGCATTGAAGGGATCGCAGAGGGGAGGGAAAGGGGGTGTGTTCGTCTTATAACAGTCCCTTCGCGATGAAGGCTTCGAGCTGTTTCCGTTCGACCTCGGACAGCGCCGTCTTGTAGAGGAAGACATCGCCGATCTGGCCGTTGAAGGTGGTATAGCCGTCGGGGCCGTTACAGCCTATGGTAATCGCCTTGGCATACCCACCGGCGACACCGGGAACAAGCTGGTCCATCGGATAGCCTGAATGGCCCGACTGGGCCTTTTGGCCGTTGGCATAGAGCACATACGAACCGTCGGGTTGAACGATCAAGCTGAGAATGGTGATCTGTCCGTCGGGCGCGCCGGCCTTGAGTGTTTCGACGTCGTCGTTTCTCTTGGCTTTGCCTGCGCCGCCGTTGCTTTGCACAAAGAACTCGCCGTTTTCATTTTTGATGCCCACCGACAGCCGGTTGTAGAAGACGTTGACGAGTGAGCCGCCACCGCCGTTGAGGGCACTGCGCTCCGGGCGGGCCACCACCACGATGCTGGCTCCCTTGCAGGGAATTGCTTCGTTGTAAGATCCTACGTGAAATCGTTGCGCATAGGCAGTTCGGGTATCTGCATACTTCTTGCCATCGATCGTCTTGACGCTTGGCTCGCCGAGCGCGGCGAATTGCTTGCCCTTCGGGGCGTAGGCAGGCCAGCCGGTGCATTTGCCGGGTGCAGGCAGTTGCTTGGCAAGACCGGCGAAGATCAGTTGCTCGGGACGCGGGATGCTACCGCTGAGGATGCTGTCACTGCGGAACGTTGCCGCAATACGATGGCTCGCCGTCACGTTGGTGAACGTGTGGGTGTCGAGCTTGCCTGCGTCCTTGCCATCGACCGTGACGCCGGCAATCGAATAGCCGGGCAGCGGTGTAATCTTGTAGGATGCATTCTCCCCACGGGTCATCACCTGCGTGCCGCCGGGGGTGATGTTGCCGCCATAGCCGGCTGATGCGGCGATGGTGCAGACGAAGGATACGTCGAGAGCGTGGCTCGCGCGGATGTTGTCGAAGGTGACACGATCGCGTGGACCCATCAGGACGCCGTCCACGGTCACGACTGCGCGGTTGCCGGGCTCGGGCACGATGGAGAAACTCACGGACTCGCCCTGCGTGGCTGCTGCTTTGCCGGATGGCGTGACGCGTCCCCCGCCGCCGGCGGCCACCGTGAGCGCATACGACGGTGCGGTTTTCGTGAAGGTGGCGGCGATGGTGTGATTCCCTTGCAGCGGATCGAAGGTGTAATGACGCACCGACCCGACCGAGACGCCGTCTACCTTCACGTCCTGAACATAATACCCGGCCTCGGGTGTGATCGTGTAGAGGGCCGTGTCAGCGGGTAGATACGACTCGCTACCGGCCGGCGAAATCGTTCCGCCACTGCCGGCGGAGGCAGCGATGCTGTGCTGCTTGGTCACGTCTTCAACGTGGAAGGGCGCAGCGGGCAGACCGCCCTTGTTGTACAGGTTCGCGCCCTCCGGGTTCTGCCAGCAGGCGTAGGAGACTTTGTGCGGCGCGGCTACGTCCGGCGAAGACAAGACAACCGTGTCGCCCTTGATCACCGCCTCGGCGACGTGCCACTTGCCGTCCGCACCGGCGATGGAGAATCGCTGCAATTGCCCGTCGGGCACTTCCTCGGTTGGTTCATACCATTTTTTCAAGCCGACCATCAGTCCGCCGCCAAGATGATCGAAGTTGCACACCACGGTGTTTCCGGCAACCGCGACGTTTCGCAGAACCGGCCCGCTGGTGACCAGGCTCGAGCGGCCATACTCATTCTTGAGAGCCCACAGCGCCAGGCGCTCGCCCACGTCCTGTTTGTTCTCCGGGTGGTATCCACCCCAGCTCTCTTTCGAGACACCGATGTCCATGGCCGACGCGCAGCCGGAGTGGGGCAGGGCCATCGCCTTGACCTGCTGCAACCGAGTGTCTGCATCCCAGCCACCGCCGGAGATCAGCACGGGCTCCACCGTTGGCTGCAGCTTGCCGTAGTTCGCGATCATCACGAAATAGAAGGCCAGGTCGTCCTGTCCCCAGACCCGCTTCCACCCCTGGATCAGTGCCTTCATCTTGAGGTAGTAGCTGTAGGGCGATTGGACGTTGAGTTCGCTATTTTCGCCCTGATACCACAGCACGCCACGCGCGGCGTACGGAGCCAGCGGCGCGACGCAGCCGTTGAAGAACGAGGAGGTATGGTCGGTATAGGGACGATGCTTCAGCAGCGGATGCAGCGCGGGGATGTCGCCCAGGCCTTCCTTCGCCAACCACAGCTCGATTCGCGTTCCACCCACCGATGCGAGTATCAAACCAATCGGCACTTCGCTCTTCAGTTCCTGCTGGAGCTTGCGTGCGAAGTAGAATCCTGCCGCGGTGAAGCGAGGCGCTGCAGTTGGTGTGCAGACCACCCACTTCCGGCTGCTGGGCAGTTCCTGGCTGGGTTCATCCGCCTTGCTTCTGGTGGAGGTGAAATGGCGAATCCCCGGGAAGTTGGCCGAGGCGACGTCTTGCGGACGCTTGCATGCGCTCAAGACCATCTCCATGTTCGACTGACCGCTACAGATCCAGACGTCGCCGAGCAGCACGTCCTTGAGAGCAATCGTATTAGTACCTGTAACCGTCATGCTCTGGCCGGTCGCGTTGACCGTCATGGGCGGGAGATTCACCAGCCAGCGTCCGGCCATGTTGGCCTTTGTCGAGACCGTCTTTCCTCCCAAGGTGACCGTGACGGCCTCACCCGGTGAGGCGGTACCATACACCGGCACGGGTCGGTCACGCTGTAGCACCATGTGGTCGGTGAAGACACCGGACAGTTGGACTTCTGCCTGTGCGGTCAATGCCGCCAGCAGGACAATAGCGAAATATGCGCTTACTCGTTTCATCATCATTTTATTCATCAGGTTATTGCTAGGAATTTGCTTTTCGCGGGGGGGGGTGATTGATCATGCGCACCACCGGGGCGAGCCCGGTGGTGGCTTTCCCTTTGAGAAGGGTGTCGCCGGAGAGCAAAATGAGGGCGATTGTCGACTTTCCCAATCGCCACACCGAGTTGGCTCCTCAAGCCTTTTCTGCATAGAAAAGGGGTCACAGAAAAGGCGTCTTTAACTACCTTGTGCATCATCCTCTTTGAGGCGATTGGGAATATCCATATTCTCGTGCAGAATGCTAATCACACCGATGAAGCCTGCAAATTCGCGGAAGAATATGTAGTGATTACGATAGCGCACAAAATAGGCACCATTCATACGCTTCTCCTTAACCGCTCGCCATAGTAAACGGTCTCTGGCTACATCATTGATATTGCTTATCAAGGCGTTCACATAGGAATCCGCCTGATCATCATCCCATTTTTTCGAGGTGTAATCCCAAATTTCAAGCAGTCGCTCACGCGCTAGCGGCAGAATTCTAACTTCAATCATTCCTAGCCCTTGCGCGTTCTTGCCTCGGACAAAACATCGTTGGCTTCGAGTTTCACAAACTCACTGCCATCAGCATCCATGCCCGGTTTTAATTCATTGTGGAGCCAGTCCCATTTTTTACCCTCATCCGCTTCATAATCACGGCGCACCAAGTCGCGAATATACTCACTCACCGAGCTATACAGGCCGTTATCACTCGACCTCTGCTCGACAAACGTCTTCAAAGCGCCCGAAAAACGGACATTTACACCTTCTGCCATAATTATTTCCTCCTTCGAGGGATTGTAACTCATGTCCCACAGGACGTCAAGTATGTGGGACGCGACTGTCAAGCACCCTGCCTTGCAGCAATAAATCCACCCAATGCCCCGCCGCCACGATCCGCTCTGCCATCCTCACTTCGTGATCCTTCAAATCGGCCTCTCCACAGCCTCATCAGTCCGGCACGTGACCGACTTCGGAGCACGGCTCTGAGAAGCAAGCCCCGCCATACCATGAGCCGCATATCGATCCCTCCACTTATGCCCCGTCTTGCGCGAGATCCCGAAGGTCTCACAGAGTTCGGTGATCGTAAATTGCCCACTCGTAAGCAGACTGAAAAACTGTTGTTTTTCTTCCATTGGTGACACGTTTTTCCAGGGCATACGCCCAGTCTAATGTGTAACCCATGTCCTCGGTTTTTTTGTTACCTATGTGGTCGGTTCATACCCCTCATTACCTTCAAAGAAGAAAAAATTAAAGAGGGAGAATTCCCAACAAGTAAAGCCGGCAAAAAGTTCTTCAAAGAGTTTATCAATTATACTAAGGCCCGTGGCCCGAGTGAGCTTATGCATTCAGCTGTTTTTAAAGGAACGGACAACAGTAAAGAAAAGCGTGCCCGGGAATATTTACCAGCTGCGAAATGAATGCAGGACTTTTGTTCTACCTTTCAATTGATTTTACATCCTGAATTTTGGAGGTAATGAAATCAAGCTCAGCCTTTCTCAGTTTTGTGAGTTTATTTAACTGAGAGCGATAAGTAGAATCGCTTTTCATCACTTCTGAATGCTTCTTCCTCTCACTTTTTCTCCAGCCCATAAAAAAAGGATAAGCTGCTTTAACCTCGTCTGCTAATTGCTTGCTTTGTGAAATAAATTTTTGATATTCTGAATTGCTCTTAAGCTGCTGCCGGGCATCGGATATTTTCTTTTTCTGGAGAAAGCTAGCATCCTTAATCAACAAACGGTCTTGATTCATCTTTGACCATTTATCCCACGTAGTTTTTTCTTTAGGATTACCTTGGTAAAGACGAACATTGGCTAACTTACCGGTTTGTCCCTGAAAGCTAAAGTGTAGTAATGTTTTAGAATTCTTAAAACGCGGGTTCTGCCCCATCAGAAAATGCCTATTATCGATATAAATAAAAAATCTGGAACCACAAATTTCGATGCGGACTTTATAAGTTTTACCGGCTTTTAAGTTTGCCCCGCAGGCATCGCCATATTCGGCATAGTCTGTCAGCGATTTTTTCTTATTGGGAAATTTCAGACTCTCAAGTTTGTCACTTCCAAGAATCGTGACTATACAATGACCATATTCATCATTAAAAACAGCCGTGGCAGATTTGAAGCCAGGGCCTGGGGTAAACTCATACTCTAAGATTAAATCACCAACTTCACTTTCTAAACGGTGTTGTAAACTGACTCTCTTCATACCATCCGAACTTTTACTGCAATCCCAGAAATAGGCCCCATCTTTAACCTCAAAACCCGTTTTGGTCTTAGAAGACACCCAGGTTTTTTTATCCAGCTGCTGTCCTTTGAATTTTTCTTCAAAGAGTAGCTTTCCCTTCTCGAGAAGAACGAGCTCTTCAGCATTCGCCGTTATAAAAAACAAACCGATCAGTATCGCGCAAATTTTCATTTTTTCTCCTTTTAATTATTGATAATAATGTCGACATGAGAGTTAATTGGGGTAATTACCCGATTTTCTTTAAAAAGTAACTAACTGTCCCAATTATTTTTTCTAAAGGAATTAATGTAGAAACTATGCCAAAATCGAACTCGCTGTGGCGTCGGCGTCGGCGAAGCGATCGACCGGGGCTCCGGCGTCCTGCAGCATAGTGGTCCAGAGGTTGGCGAGCGGGGTATTTTCCTTGGGTGCAATACGGTGCTGACCGTGCTTGAGGCCCTTGAAGCCACCACCAGTCAGCAGGCAGGGGACGTTTAGGGTTCGGTGTGCCGTGCGTAGTCCGCCGCCACAGTATACCAGGCTGTTGTCATAAATGGTTCCACCGTTGGGATCCAGAGGATCCTTACTGCTTCGAAGCAGGTCAATGAACTCCGAATACATCTCCATCCACTTTTTGGTGCGTTGAAGATTGAGTTCATGAAGCGTCGTATTGCTGCCATAGTGTGATAGCGTATGCGGACTCGAGGACATCCCCAGGCTCTTGAGTAGACCGGCATCTGGCATGCGGTAGGTGATCACCCGTGTGGCATCAGTCTGGTAGGCGGTGACGATCATTTTAAACATACTGCGCATCGATTTATCGCCGTGCGAACCGCTAAATAGATACTCTTCTTCTTTGGGGGCTGAACCCTGTGCTTTCGGGTAAGGCACGTCCATCCACTTTTCTTCGCGGATCAATGCAAGCTCGAGTTCGCGGATGCTTGTGGTGTATTCATCTAATTTCTCATTGTCGTCTTTACTCAAGAGGCGCTTGGCAGAGCTTCCCTCAAGATCCATGATGTCGAAAATACTGCGACGCTGCAGCAGCGTGCGGTGCAATTCATCTTTACTGAGGTTGCCGCCAAATAGCTTATAAAAGACCTCTGGAGGCGAAGAATAGCCGGTTAAAGGGCTTCCGTCCTCGCCATAAGACATCGCCACACCACCATGCCCGTTTCCGGTATCGCTTTTGGGGCAGTTGAGTTGCATGCTTTTGTAACGCGTACCCTGACCAAGGTGGGCGGCTGCAACTTGATCGCAGGAAATACTATTGTGTCGGGCTTTGCCGGAAAAGCCGACCACGTCAGCACAAGTAAGCACCGCCTCACTGCCCTCATGCGGTTGCTTGTTCTGCTTGTTGGTGAAGTTCGAAACCATGGTCATATGAGCAAGGTTCTTTTTTAAAGGATCGAAGCCAGGCGGGAGCGCGATGTCGCTGAAAGCACCTGTGGCCTTGGGGTAAAAATGATCTTCCATATGACCGTGCCCCATGGCCATCCAAAGCAGTCGTTTTGGAGCATTGGCGGTTAGCGTTTTTTCCGCCATCAGGCGCGTGCTCACAGGAAGCATGCTTGCCAGAAATGGGAGTGCGATGGCTTTGGCTCCGGTTTGCAGGAAGCTCCGGCGGGAGTTTTGATGGCTCGTGAATTGGCTCATAGGTCCTAAAAATGGTTGATTAGTATTCCAGAAAAGTTTTGCTCGAGACAATTGCTTTGATCATCTCCTGTAATTTATAATTGTCTTCAGATAATTGATCGAGAGTTCCTTTGATCATAGGGCTGTCTGTGAAGCTCACATCACGACCGAGGGCGTAACACAGTAAACCTTCAAAAACAGAGGCTGCGACTTTACGTTGATCTTTCATCAAGGCCTTTTTTAAACCAAAGATGTCTTTAACGATGGTGCCGTTTGGCAAAGTGCCCGATGCGTCTACAGGATATTCCCTTTTCGGTTTGCGAGGGATCTGTTGTGATTCTTCCGCCAGCGTCACCAATTCTTTGTCGCGCCAGACGCCTACCGCATCAAAATTCTCAAGGCCAAGGCCGTAAGCGTCAAAGCGGGCGTGACAAGAAGCGCATTGCACTTTTTGTTGGTGCAAGTCTACCAAGCTTCGAACACTTGAAAGGGGGTCCACTCCTTGATGCACTAATTCAGGCACATTGGGCGGTGGAGGTGGCGGGGCATCGTTGAGAAGGATTTCTTTGACCATGGCCCCCCGGATGACAGGAGAGGTTCTGTTGCCCATTGTTCCAGAAGACAGGAAGGCCGCTTGTGTGATAATACCCCCTCGGGCAGAGGTCTTAGGGAGTTGAACTTTTTTGAAGCCGTCCCCTGAGTAGTTTTGAGTCAGGCCATATCTCATGGCCAGTGCGGCGTCGGCCATGACAAAATCAGAGTCAATAAAGTTTGAGGCACTCAGATTGCCTCGAACGATGGTTTTGAAAAACTCGATGGGTTCACGCCTTGATCCATAAATCATGGCGTCTGTGCGAGTCACTAATAGTTTAGAATTAAGCCCCACTGCATCAAAACGATTGAGATGCATCCATTGGCTCATGAAACCTTCGAAGAACACTTCGGCCTTTGGGCTTTTCAGCATGCGTTCAACTTGTTGATCGAGCACTCCAGTCTTTAACAGATTCCCACTTTGGGCGAGCTTGTATAGCTCACTGTCTGGAGGGCTGCTCCATAGGAAATACGATAAGCGATTGGCCAGCGTTATTGCGTCAAGTTTGCTTCTACCTTTAACTGTTTGAGGTTCTATAAGATAAAGAAAGCGAGGAGAGGTCAAAATCATCGCAAGAGGGTCTACGATCGCCTCTTGAAAGCTTGCCCCTGATTTTCTTTTGCCTTTATAATAGCCATGAATTTTATTGATAAAAGATATCGGGAAATCTTTTTGATGACGAAAGGCCTGCTTTGCGAAGTCTGCTAGAAAGTCTTTGGAGATGTCATCGAGCTCTTCTTCACTGGCGCTGGCAATTTTGTATTTGTCTACTAATAATTCAAAAGCCGTTTTGTCTTTATAAAAAGGGCCTTCCATTTCCACCCATTCCATGAGGATGGCATCTCTTGGGGCGCCAGGCTCAATCGATTTATAGTGATGATACATCTGCTCAAATCCAGGACCTCCTCGTTTGTCTTCTAACAAATATACAAAATGTAAGGCATTACTTCTATACTCAGGCGGATAACGCGGCGAAAATTCTAATTCATGTAATGAAAGATCGTCAAAACTACCGGTCATTAAAAAACTACCAAAAGCGATGCCATGTTTACCGCCGTGAGAACCATCCCTCATAAGGCGTACGAGGCGACGCGTTTTAACGCCTTCGGCAACCCCACCCTTTGCACGAATGATATAAGTAGCTCTTGCATCATGCTGAAATCTCACATTAACAGAGTTAACTAATAGATCATGAGCCAGCATAAAACCTTTCTCATGAGTGGCTAAATTGTTTTTGTAATATTGATGTTGGCCACGCCAGACCGAGTTCTGAGCATTGGGGCCATCGGGATTGTATTTCTTCCACTCTTCTTCAGTAAGACCTGCTTCAGCCGGAGTTTTCCCCTCTTTCTTAACGAGGTCGGTCTTCTCTACTAGCTCATATATTTCTTTAGGTCGACCCGCTTTATTTATCCAAGACTCTCTAATCGTTTTAACTTTATCACGTGGCTGAGTGGCCCAGTACAAAGCCATTTTTGACACTTCTTGTCCAAAACTGAAGTAGCCTTGTAGTTGCATGGCATTGAGTGATTGATTCCGACCGATCGTGTCAAATCGACCACTCGGATCGTCAGGCAGTTTCCCACCGTCGAGACGGACACCCATCAGGTCTTCAACCGTCGCTTCGTATTCCCGACGATTCAGACGTCTTAAAGCAATCTCACCGCCACTGTCCTTCAGCATCTCTTGGGCCGCGGCCAGCACATCGGTCAAATCCCCAATAGCAAGGGACAGCTCTTCCCGTGACGGCTGCTTCTTTTTTTTCTTAGGCGGCATTTCACCGGCATTCAGTTGATCAAGGATATCCTGCCAATGCTGAGCATCGGTGCTGTTGGTGATGGTGCGGGTGAGATCTTCGAGGCTGAGGTCAGCCTTCATGGTCTCCGTGTCATGACAGGTGTAGCAGTATGTATTGAAGAAGGTCTCAATACTCTTCGGCGCAGCGATGCTTTGAGGAGTCTCCGCCGCTGCCACAAGAGCAGCGACAAATAGCCCCAATACATTAAATATGATAAGATATCCCTTCATCGATAATTTTTTATATTGTTCATGCCTTCAATAACATTTTGACTCTCTCAAGCACAAACATCCCGGCATATGCCCTTTGAGGATTAATGTAATGGGCCTCAATACGATTTCATCACGCTCATACTTTCATCAATTCCTAGAAATAAATAGGGTCAGGTGTCGCTTTTCAACATTCTCTCAAGTTTCCCAAGCTCCCTCATGCGTTTGGTGTCTTTCCGAAATTCACCGACCAAGCGGCTCACCGATCCGGGATGTCCCATTTCCAGCCGTTTGGCGAGCCATCCGTTGCCAACCGAAGTCCGGTCTCTCAGCAATGCCGCGAC
>Ga0206130_10002565_pt1 | contig 25053 bp, 21 predicted proteins | sample Helgoland_Spring_9_FD_148637 | JGI IMG/M metagenome (GOLD analysis project Ga0206130, IMG submission 148637) | Pelagic subsurface seawater microbial communities from Kabeltonne, Helgoland, North Sea - Helgoland_Spring_Bloom_20160512_1 | ecosystem: Environmental > Aquatic > Marine > Epipelagic ...
CAAACTGACGAAGTTTATCACAAGCCGGTTGAATAATATCAATCTCTTCGCGCCCCAACTGACCTTCTTCACCTGCATGAGGGTTTACACCACAGATTCCAAAGCGTACAGTCTGACCTCTTTCCTGCCACGCCTCATGAGCCACTCGAACAACCTCGATGATATCAAGAGTGTTCAACTGACTAGGAACCTCCATCAGTGGAATATGGGTGGTAATCAACACCACTTGCAACTTTCCACCACTAAATGCCATCACAGGCCTATCAACACCACACAGATGGCCCAAAAACCCTGTGTGCCCAGGAAATGAAAACCCTTTTTCTATAAGTTTTGCTTTATTGATCGGACCAGTCACCATAGCAGAAGCTTGATTGCTCAAACACATCTGACAGGCCATTCGAATGGCTTGTACTTCCGCTGGTTCTACATCGTCTTCCAACTCGACAACCTGCACAAGAGGAAATTTCCACAAGTAAGTCCAATCTTTTTCATCATTTTGTAGGGCTTTCACCAACGTTCCACGCTTTGCCAACAGAAGTGTCGGTACGGTAAAAGACTCCAGAGATTTTATACACACCTCTGGTCCAATACCCATACCAACCGTCACCACAATCGGCTTCATAGTTTATGGAGACTCAGAGGATGATTCTTCTAAGTGAATGGTAATTGCGGCTCGAGATTTTGTAGCTTCAAACCAAGATGCCATTTCTTCTTCAAAACGAGATGCATAATACGCATCCATCAATTGGGGACGCAATGCATCCAATGGAGGAGCATCTTGCTTACGTTGTTCTTTGACAAACAATAAATACACACCTGTTTCAAGTTCCAGTGGAGCACTCACTCCACCAACTGGAATGGCAAATGCGATATTTTCTAAGTCCTTCCGTAACTGACCACGCGCAAATGTACCCATCTGACCACCTGACTGGGCCAGACCAGATTGATCATACTGTTTGGCTACTTCCAAAAATGAGGCACCTTGATTGAGTGTCGTTTGAACTTCTTGAAGCGTTTTATTGCGTTGTTCAAAAGCGTCTGCCATCATTGCATCAATTTTCTCTTGGGCCTCCTCTACAGAAATTCCTAACGCCACCGAAACATTCTCAGCAGAATTTGGTTGAGGAGGATTCTTTAGAAATATTCCATACAAATCAATTACATCAGGTTGTTGAAGTTTGACTTGACGATACTGCTCTTGAATTGCCTTTTCATCTACAACAATCCTAGGTTGTAAAATCAATTGGTTAAATTTCATTTGACGCAGAGACTCTTGGATTTCATCTTGATAGGCGTCCCAATCAAGTCCAGATGCGATGACTTCACTTTGAAGTTCACTTCTGGCAATCTGATTTGACTCTGCAATGTCATTCATTGCACCTTCAACTTCTTCCTCGGTAACATCCATTCCCAATCCTTGAAGTTCCTGAGCAACCAACGTACGCTGAATTAACGTCTCCAAAATCTCTAATTCTACTGTACGTAAATTGGGCGTTCCCATATTCTGTGTGATGTAGTCTCCACCCACTTCATAAATAGAGGAAACCACTATCAAGTCATCATTGACAACTGCCGCAACTCTATCGATCGTTGCTGCATGCGAGGAATACAACATCGATGTAAATAGCCAGAGTAAACTCATTCCCCACCCATTTCTAGACCATTTGGCATTGTCAAACGTTGTTTACCAGATGATTTAATCTCAACAGTCTGCAATTTTGCATCATCAATCGATATGTCCACACCTTGACGTAAGCCATTGGTATAGGTATCGTACATTTCCTTGACCTTTTCGTTTTTAATCTTACGCAACACAGACCCTTTCATTTGCGTAAAGGAACGATCTTTGGCTTCTCGTTTTGCGGGAACATAAATGATATTCCATCCACTTTTGGTTTGAAATGGCTTTGCAAGTGTTTCCACTCCCATTTCAAAAGCCTTATCAACGATTTCTTGATCCAATCCAGGCTTTCCAGTTTTGGGAACAAATCCAACATCTCCACCACGACGTTTATATGGAGATTCCGACTCCTCTTTGGCGATGTCTCGGAACGTTGTAGTATCCTTACGAATCTGTGTATACAAACGTTCGGCTTTGGCCTTTGCTTCTTCTTGAGAACGATCATCGCTTATCTTAATAAGAATAGAATAGATTTGAACCTTTGCCGGTACTGTAAATTCTTCAATGTGTTCGGTGTAATAAGATTCCAACTCTGCATCTGAAAAATCAGAATTTTTAATGGAGTCATAAATCTCATTTCGAATCAAGGCATTCACCATTACTTTTTTCACTTTCGGATCTTGGTCATATCCTTCAGCCAAGGCTTTTTGGTACAACAATTCCTCTGTCACCAAATCATCCAAGACTTCTTTTCGTTCATCAAGTGACATTGCCTCGCCACTTCCTGGGCTTTTACGAGCCGCCAACAATGCAAAATCTTCTGAACCAATCGAAGCACCATTCACAGTGGCTACAACATCTCCATTTACAGTCTTCTCCGCGGTTGCTGACGTAGAAGTCGTTTGTTCTGCATCACCACAAGCAAAAAGACCGAGTGCAACTGCTGTTGTCAATAATGTTCTGACTGTCATATTCTCTCCAAATGAATTACATATTATTTTTTAAACATATACTCATAACCCCATTGACATCAAGATCAATGGTTGTTTAACATGTGTTTTCACAATCCCCATATTGAGTGGTACCCATCGTTCTCATGTTCAATTCTTTTCGAACGCGTATTATTATTCTATTTCTGCTCTCCTTTGTCGCATCAGGTGGAGCGTTACTCTACTCTTTAGGGCAATTTGAGCGCATTGGCGAAGGCTTATACGCAATTAATGCATGTTATCTACCGGTTTCAGATGAAACAACGAAACTGGACATCATCGTATTCCAACTCCAACGAGAACAAGAACAAATACAGTCGAAGGATTCCCAAACGCAAGAAAAGGTCTTTTTAAATGCAGAATTTTACATTGAAGAGCTACAAGCAGGATTGAATCGAACACAAACCATCATTGAATTGGCAATGAAATCAAACATTGTCGACAGTCCGAATGATTTACTTCTATTGTTGGAGAAGTCCTCACAAACGATTGATACGTTGAATAAATATCAAGAGACCTGGAAGTCTTGGAAAACAGGTGCTACGCCCCTCAAAGAATTGAATCGCTCTAAAAGTCAACTGGTTGTATCCATTCGACAACTGGCCTCTATGGTCTCCATCCAAATGATTCAAGTTAGCCAACAAACAGAACTCTCTAGGAGAAATGCACAACGTCTCAGTGGGACCTTAACAGTACTGGCTGCACTTCTCTGGATCGGCCTCCTCTTTGTTGCACTCAAAGTCGTTCGACCAATCACAACCTTAACGGAACAAGTCCAAAGGGTACGAAAAGGAGAAATGGTTACAATTACAGATCGAGGTATCTCATCTGAAATATCTGAATTGTATACCGAATTTAATGAAATGGCGAAAACCATTCAAGAGAGAGATCGCACTCAACGATTGGCTACCATTGGAAAAATGCTTGCACAAATCACCCATGAGATCCGCAATCCATTGAATGCAATGAGCCTCAATGTAGAAATGCTCTTGGAGGAACCACTGTCAGAAGATGGACAGGAAATGCTCAGTATCCTGAAGACAGAAATCGATAGACTTGAACACAGTACTCGACACTACTTGTCTCTTGCAAGAACACCAGAACTGAATTTGGCCTCCGTACACCCACAAAAAGTATTGGAACCACTGATTCAATACGAACATTATACGCTAAACGTCTTACTAGAGGGAAATGCACATAGCGTCCAAACAGATGAGAATATTTTAAGACGATGCTTTCGAAACCTGTTGCGCAACGCTCAAGAAGCCAATGCCTCAACCGTATGGATTGTCTTTGCTGAATATACAATTACGATACAAGATGATGGAGAAGGTTTTCAAACAGAAGAAATTGACAGTGTTTTTGAACCATTTTACACAACCAAAAGTCAAGGTACAGGCTTGGGACTGTCGATCTGTAGACAAGAGTTGGAGTTGTGTGGTGCGACGTTGCATCTAACTCCAAACAAAGACAGAACCACCTTTACCATAAAATTTCCCAAGACATGATGGAGAGATTTCTCAGAGACGAGTGACATATATTGTAAAGACCGTTACAATTCGACACTGTAAAAGTGTCGGACAGCCCAAAGGAAGATTACATGCAAATATTGGTCGTTGATGATGAACTGTCCAATCGAAGGACACTTGAAGTATTGCTTAAACGATCAGGATACACTGTGGCATCGGCTTCCAATGGAAATGAAGCCCTTGAACGCTTAGAAGGCTCTTCGTTTTCCGTGGTAATTACAGACCTTAGAATGCCACAAATGGATGGTATGACTCTTCTCACACGCATTAAAGAACAGTATCCCAATTTACAAGTCATTATGGCCACCGCTTTTGGAAGTATCGATACAGCAGTTGAGGCTATGAAATTGGGGGCTTGGGATTTTATTACCAAACCCATTAAAAAAGCCGAACTGCTTCAACGACTCGACAAGATTGCTGAAAGAGATCAATTGCAACAAGAAAATCAACAACTTCGAGCAGAGATTGCTCGGATTCGACCGAATTGGATAGGACAATCCTTGGCTATGGAACAAGTATCCGAGGAAGCACAAAGTGTTGCAGATACAGAAGCCTCAGTTTTCTTAGTGGGAGCAAGTGGAACAGGCAAAAGTTTGCTAGCACGATGGATACACAAAGCTTCTCATAGAAACAATGGGAAGTTTGTCGTATTAAACTGTGGTGCAATTCCAGAAAGTCTGATGGAGTCCGAGTTGTTTGGACATGAGAAGGGTGCATTCACAGGGGCTCAACAAACCAAGTTGGGACGATTGGAACAAGCCAATGGTGGAACATTGTTCTTGGATGAAGTAACCGAAATGGATCCACAACTACAGGTAAAGCTACTTCGAGTACTCCAAGATGGTGAATTTGAACGAGTTGGTGGAACAGAAACACGAAGAACCAACATGCGGGTTATTGCAGCGAGCAATCGGAATCTAGAGCAAGCCATTTCAGAGGGTAAACTTCGCTCAGATCTGTATTATCGATTGAACGTTGTACAAATTGAGATGCCACAACTAAAAAAGAGACTCGAAGACATTCCTTTGTTGGTAGAACATTTCCTAACTGTACAAGCCAATAAAAACAACCGTCCCATAAAGCCCATCTCAGATATGGCACTACAGAGTTTGATGCAATGGGATTGGCCAGGAAATGTACGGGAACTGGAAAACACCATTGAACGCGCCATTGTACTGTCAAAAAGCGAGACCATCAATCTGGTAGATTTGCCCAAGCACCTTCACGATGTTTCTCCCAGTGACAATACCATGCACTTTCCAATTGGAACTTCGCTTCAAGAGATTGAACGTCATTTCATTTTGGCAACCCTTTCTAGTGTTGATGGAGATAAAAACAAAGCGGCTTCTTTGTTGGGGATTACTGTACGCACTCTCTACCGTAAAGAAGCTGAATGGCGAGAAGCCGGATGGATTTTATAATGCTCTATATTCTGTCTATGTTCCACACAACGCTTGCGTATGCCACTCCAGCAACCATTGATTCACCTGCAGTTGTTCAACACACTACAGAACCAATCCAACTCGATGGGTTACTCAATGAACGTGTTTGGACACAAGCCAGTGCAATAACGTCTTTTCAACGATATATCCCTACTGATGGGGACTCCCCTCCAGGCAAAACAGAGATCAGATTTGTACAGGATCAAGATACCCTGTATGTCGGCATACGTGTTTCTGAGGCAAATTATCCAATCCAGGCAAGGATTTCACCTAGAGAAGATGTCAACGATGATGACCAAATCGGGATTTATCTAGACCCCATTGGAGATGGTCGCACTGGATACATCTTCTATCTCAATCCCCTTGGGATTCAGCAAGACATCCGCTATTCCAATGGTCAATGGATGGTCAATTGGAACACCATCTTTGATACGAAAGGACACGTTACAGACGATGGATTCACAATTGAAATGGCACTTCCTTTTAAGTCCATTCAATACACAGAAGATGGTACGTGGACCGTATCGATGACCCGAAAGATTCCATCATTGGGTGCAAAATACAGTCATCCCCAAAGAGTTCGAAACCACCCCCAGTTATTTTTGCAAGCGGTTCCATTGGAAAATATTTCACCACCGAAAACCGGTGCTGGAATATGGCTTCAGCCAACGTTGTCTGGTCGACATACACTTGAACGTCAAGACACTGGATTACAATGGACAGAACAAGAGTTGCCCGCTTGGGAAACCGCACAACCAAGTTTAGACCTGCGTTGGGGTATCACTTCAGAAACCGCTCTTACGATGACAGTCAATCCAGACTTCTCTCAAGTAGAAGGTGATGTTCGCCAGATCAATCTGAATCAACGATTTGCCTTTTATTATCCAGAGCGTCGACCGTTCTTTTTAAGCAATATTGACTCCTTTCAAGATACAGCCAGTTCCTTATACACACGTTCTATCGTAAACCCAATTTATGGCGCAAAAATAGCGGGACGTGAAGGCAATTGGGATGTTGGTGTATTGTCAACGCTCGACCAACAACCCAAATCTTCTGTTCATGAATTCGGAGCGGTTGGTTTTGATGAAGACAGCATAGGAGAAAACCCAGCACAATCTACATACCTTCGTTTGCGTCGTGATGCTTTGTCTTCAGGATTCATTGGTGTATTTGCGACAGACAAACGTATACTCAATGGTACACAAAGCCTCGGTTTTAATGACGTCTTCGGGCTAGACTTTAGAAGTAACATCGGAACGTCCACTCTCTTGAATGGTTTTTCCAGCCTCTCGATAACAGGAGATCAACCTGTAGGGAGTACATTTGAACTTGGACATAGACACAAAATATCTGTTTCAAAGACACCTGATTTGGGTGTCGGATACTCATTGGTTCTCAATGCCTCAACACCAGAATACCGACAAGAAATGGGTTTTTTAACACAATCAGGTCTGAAAACAGCAACCCTCAATGGACAATACACTCATCAAGTTGGATCCGATTCTTTGTGGAAGCCCTACATCAGTCTTTATGCAAAAGAAGAGTTTGATGCAGATGGAGAGTTTCGGGTCAGTCATGGCCAAGAAATGAACCTAAAAGGTCTCCATACAGTGAGTGCAACTGCGGGGTGGAGTTCCGAAAATTATGATATCAATACCGTCGCAGGACCTTTTGGAGCAGCAAGTTGGAGAGCCCGTGTGAACAGTAAACTAAACACCGTTCTCAAATATGATTACGATACATCATTGGACTATGGAACCGGTCTGTTGGCAAAAAATCAGCAAACCAGTCTTCAATGGCTATGGAGACCACAATCAAACCTGAGACTTGATGTAGACTTGGCACAGCAATGGTATCAATTAACCGATGCCGATGTAAACAGTATTCAGCGGGTTTACAGTCGCCTCAATTGGCAGTTTTCTCAATACTTAGGGTCTCGTATCATTGCTCAAACTGTACAATCTAGCCTCAGTGACACCAGTGGGTTGGATTCAGTGTTTGGTTCTTTCCTATTGAACTATATTCGGAACCCCGGAAATGAAGTTTATGTTGGGGCTACCTGGAACTGGAGCCCCGATTCAGCACTTCTTCCGGAAGAGCCAAATACAGTGTTGGAAACCGATCTTCTATTACAGCAACAAATGCTATTTGTAAAATGGACCCACTTATTTCAATACTAAATCCACCAAGTACCCTCTGGATTCCGTGAAGGTGGTTACTGTATCGGGTACAAGTTGTTCATTATTTCCGGTGTCTCGGTGAGCCGCAATGCTTCAACCGCAGCCTTTTCAGCCAAATCACTATTTGTCGAATGATATCCTTGACCACTGACCAACTTTAACCGTACTGGGTCAACATCAATGGCCGCACAAGAGGATACATCAAGCCACACGACCATCGAAACGACAAATCCACCCATCGGACCCTTAGATTTCGAAATCTCTTCGGTGAAACCAGCCAAATATCCTGACGGTTCAGCACACTGTTCTGCAGATTGAACAGGGATGTTCTGCTGCTGTAACAAGGTAGACAAAGCAAGTGTTATTGACTGTATCGCAGGGTCTATTTGAGAGGTTGCCATATAGAATGGATTTTCACGACGCATTTTTTGAGATTTTTGTTCAACACTCTGCACCATACCTGCCAAGTCCCTCCCCCAGCGTGAAGCCCCATTGGTCAACGAGTCTAATACGTCTGCATCATTACGCATCGGTTCTATTGCAATGAGAAACTGTTTTCTAGCCGTAGAAAACTCAGAAATAGATTCGGTTTTCAAAAGGGTTTGATACAGCCCCTTTACAGAGTGTAAATCTGACTGGTGTTTACGTTGAATGTGAGATTCCAAATCGGAAACTTTCAAACAAGCAAGTGAACGATATCCATCTCTAGATCGATGGACAGGCTCTATATCTCGAATGAGATGATTGTAGTCAAAGTCAGTCTTAACAGTGCTCACCGCATCAAAAGAGGCAGTCGAAGATTCATCGCCTTCAATTTGTACAACCGCCGTTTGAGAAACCTGAACCGTATGTAAAGAAGACGAAATACTTTGCGCCAATCGTCTACGGGCATTTTCTTGAGCGATGGCAGCAGAGTCTTCAGAAAACCCCACAGATCTCAAGGAGTCATCTGTTGCACACTGAGAATGAGGAACACTATAGGGATCCAACAAATATTCAGGGATTTGATGTAAACAACCCATCCACAACCATAGCATTGTACTCTCCACTCTCTAAATCATCAGTCTCTAGTTCAGTACCACGTTAAATAAAGTCATTCTTAAATAAAGTCATCAAAGTCGTCCGAGCTGGATTCGGAATCTTCGTCTGCAACACCCTCTGTTGACTCCAACTCTTCAGATGAATCTTCTATTCCATCAATTTCTATCAACTGATTCATCAAGTCCATTATAAATCCAGATTGCTCAACTATCGTAAAATCTATCTGCCCCGTTTCCAAAGAGTTTACGATGACGGGATGATAATACTCCAAGATTTTCACCAATGCAAAGACAGCTCTTAACGTTTGCGTCTCCGTCATGATTCCATCTTCAACAGGCATCTCAACCGTTGCTGTAATCCATTCTTCATCCAGTAGCGGCTCAAGTGCTTCAATATCACCACTCGATTCTGTTTCAAACTCCATTAACGATGGATTGTCACAACTAAACTGTACCATCTTACTCTTGCTTGAGATCATCAACAAAGTTTTAAACAAGGCTCGTTGAAAACCCTCATCTGGAACCAAATAGCAATTGGGTGACACGACTCTAAAAAACTCGCCTTTTTCTTCTAAGACAATGTACAAATGTAAATGCTTGTCTCCACCTGGACTTTCAAAACGCTGTGTAGCGAATCCAGTATGAATAAAATCACCGGAATCACTACTTCTAATTTGATATTTTAAGGAATGAGCGTCCAAATAACCCGCAAGTGTTTGTATATCGATTGGCATCCCCTCTCCTAATTGATTTCACCCTTGTAAGATTCTCCACAGCAATGCTGCAACGAAAGCCAATCCCAAAATCATTAGCCAAATCTTTACTAAAGTATCATCCCAAAAACTCTTGGGCTTTCGTATCACAATTCTCGGTGGTGGAGGCCGATTTGATGTCGTGTAGGAAGTCTGATATTGTGCAGAGTCCTCCATTTGCAAAATAGGCAGGGCATCTGTATCTTGTTCCGCTTCTGAAAACCAATCCTCATCCAAGTCCAACGTTGGACCGACGGGGTCTGTTTCTTCTTGTTCCCATGCATCTTCCCAAGATGGTGCGTCCTCGATGGTCACTAAAGTAGGAAAGATCTCCGTTTCTTCGTTCTCGTCATCGCTAGAATCAATATCAAACCCCAAGTCTATCTTGGCGCCAGCTGTATCTGAGTCTAAATCATCCCCGATATCTTCATCCAACTCATCGAGTCCACCTAAAATATCAGACAATGTTACATCATCCCAATTAATTTGAGCCCAATCGTCTTCATCACCATCCTGCATTGGCAACGATTCATCTTTCTGAATTTCTTGAATCGGTTGAAGTGGGATTCCTGGCAATATAGACAGTTCTGCATCAGATTCTTTTACTTCTTCTACCAGAGTATTAAGGCTCAATGCCATCGGAGTTGGTACGACATCCAAATCATCATCTATACTGTCATCCCAAAACAGATCATCTTCTTCTGATATCTCCCAAGAAGAAGAAGAAGAAGATGAAGAAGAAGGTGGTGTGTCCGATGTGACCTCTTGAGTGGGCATTCCAACAAAAATCTGAAGAGCTTCCCTTGGTTGCTCTTTTTCTTCAACAGTCTTCAATCCCCAATTGGCTTCACGTTCATCCATAACAATGCGATTTTCATCTAAGGTTGGCAAGGCAATCTTAGATACTCGTTCATCCAACAACAGGTGGTTGGGCGAACCTTTAAACAATCGCGATGATGATTTTTTTTGAGTCACTGTATACTTCACGTTTCGATAGACATAGTTTACTGAGTTCTAACTGAAAAGAATGGTAATTTCTTCGGGAAAGGATGAGCCATCAACCATGGTACTTAACACAGTCTCCCAATTTGGATGTGCACCCTTTTGAATACTCAATCCAGTCAACGTAGAGTTTGGAGTCAACAATTGGCACTTGATAAATCCATTTATCACACGCCGTACAAAAGCATACTCTTGCCCTGCCAATCCTCGATTGAGATTGTCCGCGCGCGTTGCATCACTCCAATCCGCTTCTAGAATACGCTTAGACAATTCACGTATCAGAAGCCTCTTGGGATTGTCATCTTCAATCTCCATTGGTTCTGACCACCAATTTTGCAACCCCATGCCTTCTGCAATTTGAGCAATCATCTGAGGTGTTAAACGCAATTCTACCGGTAGTCCACCCTTTTGAAGAGACAGATAGCGTGCAATATCGAAAGGATGAATATCCAATTGTGCTGCTGCTTCTGATAGACTGAAGTATTGAAACAAATCACTGTATGTCATGGGTTTTCTCCGTCATCGAGCAACTCTGGGTCTAACCAAGTGACTTCCATTCCCAATCGAACCGACTGCAACTCAGATGCATAATCACGAAGCTGTTGAAACTCTAAGGAAATAGACTGTCGGATATCTCCATTCAGTTTTTTTCCACCCAGCCATACTTGTATAGACAAATACCCTTTGAGTTCTCCAAAATTTATAGAAACGTCTGTCAACCCAATCTTGCGCAAAGCAGCCGTTATGGCTCCTACACATCGAAAGGTCAACACTTGATGTAAACTGTCTTCACCAGAATTTGGTTCAGTATATATGGAAAATGGAACAGGTAGCAATACAGCCATGGCTTCTGGCTGTACAAAATCCGGATCAATACTGGCAATAATCCCAATACATTTTGGTGACTTATCTGTTTTAGGCAAAGGTTGCTCTGCTGCCATAAAGATTGGTTCCAACTCTTTGCGAACAGTCTGATGGTGCTGTAAAATGGCCTGGCGATAGCTCATTGGCAACTGATCCAACTGCTCTTTTGTTTGCTGAAATTGCCGAAACTCTGCAATTCTTTCTTGAAACTTTGGCTCCATCAGCACATTTTCAACACGATTTTGACGTATTTTGCGTTGCTTTTGAAGCAGTAGATTGCGAGTGTCCAATGTTTGCGCCGCAGACTCCAACCCTACAGAAATGGCTTGACGCATACGTTTTGCGATATCCCCTTCTCGTTTTTGTCCTTGTTGTTCAAAATCAGTCTGTTGCGCGCGCAATTCTTCCAACCGTTTGGTGAGTTGACTAATATCTGACTCAGTTTGTTGGATGGTGCGGGTTAACTCTGACTGTTTTTTTTCCCAATGGGACGCTTGTTGCTGCCCCCAGTCTTGGACTTGCTTTAGTTGATTTACCAAATCCGATCGCTCCGTTGAAGCACTCATTTCTTGTCTCTCCTAAGTTTTCTGCGTATCGATGCGTTTTAGTTTAGTCATCTCTGTTGTTTTAAAAGCGTTGCCCACTCGAAGTTCAACTTATGTTCTGCTTGGCCAAAATTATGGACACGCACTCCACAAACCCCGTTGTTGACTTTCTGCATTTTCTTCTGCAAGATCCATCTGTTCACCATAGCGTTCAGATTGATCGACCTCGCCTCTGAATACCTCAGCATAGCCCATTTGAACCAACAATTCATTCACTAAGAATTCATATGAACCATCTGTTTGAAGACCTGTCGTTTCTGTTTCTTGTAACCACCCTGCAACTTGGGGATCATCTCCACGTAGAACCACCCAACTTAACGTACGTTGATAGATATCTGTACATTCCCTATCAAACTGCAATTCCACCGCTTGTTCCAAAATCAAGTCTCGAAGAAACTGACCGGCATCATCACCATAACAATCCGCAGGTTCACCACCACTTGCAACTTCTGGGGCCGCAACTCCAAGCATTCGAATCTTCTGCTCGACTCCATCTTGGTCCATATACATAAACGTATCACCATCATAGACACGAGTAACGTCAACCTGTAAGTTTGGTGCACACCATGTTTCTACCAACATTTCAACATCATTTTCCACAATCTCCATGCCACCACAGGATATGTGAGCAGCAATAGAACAGTACAGCAACGATAGGCAAAGTGATTCTTTCATACCTCAATATTGTATCTAGATCGAAGTCGTTTGTCTATGGTATGTATTCTAAGGTACCATTGAGAAACTGAGTTGAGACGAACATCCCATAGTCTGAAAATCGGTTATCCTAAGAGTATGAAAACAAGCACCCATCTCAAACTGGTCGATCCAACTATAGACACCCCCTCTTCAGATGCCTCGGATTGGGTGGTACGTGTACGAGATCTTGGAAAACGCTTTACCATTTATACGCATGACAGAAATCGCTTGTTGGAGTTCTTTGGAAATCGCAAACACCACGAAGAACATTGGTCTTTACGAGGAGTGGGATTCTCCATTAACAAGGGAGAATGTTTTGGTGTTGTAGGACCAAATGGGGCAGGAAAATCAACCTTACTCAAAATCCTGTCCAGTATCACAGCTCCAACGGAAGGGACAGTTGAATTGAAAGCCCAATTGTCAACATTACTTGATTTGGGAGTTGGATTTCATCCTTCGTTTACGGGACGCGAAAACATCAAACTCAACTGTAAACTGTTGGGAATGACTGATGTTGAGATCGAGCAGTCCACACCAAACATTCTTGCATTTGCGGAATTGGGTGATTTTATCGATTTTCCCGTTCGGACCTACTCCAGCGGAATGCAACTTAGATTGGGATTTTCTATTGCGGCACACGTGCCAAATGATGTACTGTTGATAGATGAGGTTTTGGCCGTTGGTGATCAACGCTTTCAACGAAAATGTGTTGCAAAAATGGAACAGTTTCTTGAAGATGGCAAAACCATTATTCTTGTCAGCCATGACCTACATGCAGTACGCTCTCTTTGTTCAAGGGTACTTTGGCTGGACAAAGGACAAGTTCAAATGGTTGGCCCTGCAACAGAAGTCATTGACCGCTATATCCAAGGGACGCCCAGTAAAATCAATACTCCTCTCACAGTGCAACGAAACACAACCAGCGCGCCTACAACGATTCAATATGAATCATCCATTACGGATGCTACACTTGAAGCCAATCTTACTGCACATTTTGCCACACACAAAACGTCAGCCGTTCCTGTTGAATCAACACCTATCGATGTCGTAGAAGGGGATGAAGCGGTCATACAAGGTACAGGAGAAGTCGTCATTGATTCGGTTCAAATATTGGATGCTGATGCCCAACCAAGACTTCGTTTTCAGACAAATGAAGATGTCTTGGTATCGGTTACCTTTTCTACATCAACCCCCCTCACAAACCCCATATTTGGTGTGGCTATTTTCAGGTCGGATGATGTCTATGTTCATGGTCCAAACTCAAAGTTTGACCAAGTTCTCTCGGGTACTTATCACGGAACATACACCTTTTTTGTTCGATGGCCAAAACTCCCTCTTCTCTCTGGGGAATATCAAATTTCGATCGCCATTTTTGATCAACATCATTTAAAACCTTACATCTGGCACAATAGACTCTACACTTTTGAAATCGCTTCACAATTTGAAGATCATGGACTGATCAAATTGGAACACGATTGGGGTATTCTCACCCACCACGATCACACAAAAGAGGGTCCCAAGAACTCATGAAAATATTGATGCTTGGTCAAGGTCCACTACCGTCTTCCTCTGAACCCTTCTGTAGTTTTCCACAACTTCGAACATGGTCAATCTACAATGCACTTCAGGAATGGTCTAAACAATACGGACACACCATCGAGTTGGTATTGGTTCACGACGGGCGGCAAACCGAGGGATTGAATGTTTACTCGTCTACAGACATGATGTCTCTGTACAACAAGGCTAACAATTGTGATGTAGCCCTTACAGCTGGTCCGTTTCATCCTTTAATTGCCCTCATGCATCTCCCCAACAGCATTCCACTTTGGCTAGATTACCCCAGTGATCCATTGGCAGATCGCGATGCCCGCAATCGCAAATCCCCCCTGTCCAACTCAGAATGGAATTTCCTTTCTGAGTTGACAATCAATGCTTTACATCGAGCAGATGCCATGGGCGTCATTTCCAAACGACAATACTGGGCAACGATTGGTCAACGCCTTGGTATTTCGGCTACAGACATTCCAATAGCCTATGTACCCATCGCATTTGAGTTTCCAAGGCCTATGAGAAACAGCACCGGTACAGATATTTTATTGGCAGGTTCAAACAATGCTTGGCTCAATATAGAAAAACTAACGGACCATCTGAAAGGTCAAACCATCCATTGTACTGGCATCACAGTACCGGGATTGGCATCGACACCACTACCAAAAGAATGGAAACAATACGGCTGGTTGCCTCCAATAGATCTAGACCGTGTAATAGACAACTGTGGCTTTGGGGTATGGGCTGACGAACAAGGTGTCGAACCTTTGTTGGGGTCTCGCACAAGAGCACTTTTTTATATTTGGAATGGACTGACTCCTGTTGGAGATACCACAACAGAGTTGGCTCTCACCCTTTATAAAGGAGGACACATGTCTAGTTGGTCAGATATTCAACCTCTTTCATCGGTGAATATAGAGAGCGCTCAGCAATATTGCCACACTCATTTTGGCCCCAAAACTGCCTACAAAGGCCTGTTAGAGTGGCTTCAATCCCCCTCTATAAAACACAAACGACCAAATTCCAGTACTCATGAAGAAAACCTACGACTGAGAGAGACACTGAGAAAAATCCACACTTCACCTACATGGCGCATCGGGTCAACAGTACACAAATGGATCAACAACATCCGAAGTGTAGATCGCAAATGAACATCTAAACATCTACTAGATCAAAGACCAAGATAATCGTCTCCTCAGTATTGTTTTCCCACCAATGAACCAATCCATTTTGTTCAGACACAACACCATTATTTTGATGGAGAACATCACCATTTCCTCGATGTTCTGTCACATCACCTGACAACACATATGCAAAGGAGGGACGTGACGAGTGCTTGTGTTGTGCGACAATCCCACTTGGTTCTACACGAACCGCTCTGAAACGAAGTTTCTTCTGTACAACTGGCAGTCCACTAAGGGGTGCATCCCATGTGTTCAACACCGATAACCCAACTGAACTAGTCGGAGCACCCTTTGACAACTCTTGTTCTACAAATGAGTTTTGTGAAGTCACCTCTTCTTCGGTTGTAACGTCTACTACAAGTACACTACACCCTGAAATACATCTTTCATAAGGTGTCGAGGCGGGTACAATACCACTCTCTATTAATTTTCCATTTTCAATCAATGCCCAGCCTGTGTCATTTGACAATGTGAAAGAGGAGCCATTGGGATTTTCTAAATGTTGTAAACGATACGTCCAACCCTGTAATCCTGAACCGAATTCTTCGCTCAAATCGATGGAACCCAATGTTTTCATTGTGGTTTGACTTTCTGATGACTGTACTGTAGATGGCGATGAAGTAGATGTTGCATTGGGTGACACTGTTGCACATCCAAACAAAACGTAAATAAAATACATAATTCCTCCGTTACAGTATATAGTTTATACAAATACGGAGTTCCCAATGCAAATGTTGTCTTTTCTCTATATCTTGGCTTGTGGAGGTCATGAGCATCCTACTGTCGAACTACCTGAAGGTGATGCAACAATTGGAGAAGAACTGTTTGTTGAATCGTGTAGTGGATGCCACAATGCTGACGGACAAGGTGGTTATGGAGGTCCTAACCTATTGGGTCATCCAGACGACCATATCGTTGATTATGTTCAAAACGGACAAGGAAACATGCCGGCTTTTCCAGACTATACAGACCAAGACTTAGCTGATATCATTGCACACATTCGTGAATTGGAAGAAGCAGATTGATCTGTTCCAGCAGACCTATACATATACACTACAGTGTGCAATCAAATTAAATCGCCGCTCACATGGCCAGTTGAATCATAGGTCAATTACAAGTCAAAGATCAGACAATCAGACAATCAGACAATCAGACAATCAGACAAAGATCAGTACAATCCAGCAGGTTGACCACCTTTACGGGGATCAGATGCTGCCATGCAGGCACCTTCTATGCAATGTACCACTTGGACAGATGAGTTTAAGGGCATCGGATATAGAGCGTGCCCCTTTTCTGTTAAAGCATCTCGAACATCTTTTGGGAGTTCATCATCCATAAACAGTTTTTCTGGCACCCACTGATGATGTATTCTACCCAGTGAATTGGCCAGTGATGGTTCCATTCCAAAATCCAAAATATTCAAAATCACTTGTATTGTAGACGTGATAATCAATGGGCCACCACTCGCACCAATTACAATCCTTTCTTTTCCATCTGGGGACACCAAAATCGTTGGGGACATCGAAGAAAGAGGTACCGCTCTTGGAGCGACTGAATTGGCCTCTGAACCAATCAGTCCATAATAATTCGCTTTTCCTGGCTCCGCGACAAAGTCATCCATCTCGTTATTTAAGAGTATACCACTCTCCGTTCCGACAACCCTAGAACCAAATTCAGTGTTGATGGTCGTGGTAACTGAAACTGACATCCCATCCTTGTCGACAACCGAAATGTGTTGCGTTCCTGCATCGTTTCCAATATCCACCGCTGTTCCGTAAAAGGAGCGTTCTTGTGTTGCTTCTGGTGTGAAGGATTCTTTTATTTGCTGAATTCGTTCGGCTGAAAGCAACTCCGTCATTGGAATGTCTATTCGATCTGGATCACCCATAAAATTTGCACGGTCTGCAAAAGCATGCTGAAACGTCTCGGCGTACAGGTGCAATATATCAGAAGAGTTGTGCCCCATTGAAGACACGTCGTACGCCTCCAAAACGCTCAACACCTGCAGAATGACCAATCCACCAGATGATGGAGGTGGCATCGTCATCACCGTCCAGCCTCGGTACTTTCCTTTGAGCAGTGAACGTTCTTTGGTCTGTACTTCGGCCATATCGGACAGTTCAAGGATGCCACCCTGCTGCTGTACTGTGTCTACGATATCTCGTGCTACCCACCCAGTTCGAAACACTTCACCATCGGACTTAGCCCACGCTCGAATCGTTTTTGCGAGTCTTGGATGTTGAACAGTGGCTCCCAACGTTGGAGTGTCCACATTCCACAAGGATTGAGACACAGCATTTTGCGTTTGCACATCTCCCAATTTTCCAAAAGCATGCAATAAATGTTGTCCCAAGACAAACCCTTTTTGACTGAGTTGAATGGAGGGTTTTGCAATCTGCTTCAGCGATAATGAGCCCTTACGACGATGCAACGCAATTAATCCATTGGCTTCGTTTGGAATAGCCACCGCCAAACCACCATATCGAGACGCCTTTTCCACCGTGCTCTCAACATACATATTTCGGTGTGCAGCCTGTGGTGCACGCTCTCTAAAGTCCAATACAAAAGCATCATCGGCAGGGTCATCGACAATGGCAAAACCACCACCACCCAACCCCGAACCAGCCAGTTGCACAACTCCAGCAGCCAATACTGCCGCAATCGTTGCATCGACGGCATTTCCACCTTTTTTCAAAATCTCAGCGCCTGCATCAGAAGCCAGTGGATGATCGGATGCAACAACACCACCAGTAGAACGGTGTGACGGAGGTGCAAAAGCCAATGCACCACACAATACTCCAATGCTACATCCTGCTTTCCAAAGTGATGTTGAACTCATAATACGTCCTTATATTGAAAAAGAAAGATGACCATTTACAGAACCATACAGCCAAGCCATAATACCGACGACAATATGCCAAATACCAATCGACGTAGATGCATACGAAACGAATGAGTCAACATAAAAGAATCAATATTTCCAACAACCACACCAAAACCAAAAGCCAACATCAACGGTTCCAAGGTCAAACCAATCGAGGCCAAGTCCATCGTTCGAACAAAGATCGCCATTCCAAATATTGAAATGGGTATAGAACCAACAATCATTGTAAGCAAAGCAACACTACACAAAACAATCACCGGAAGCCATTGATGAATGCTCATAGGCATATCTTCAAGGCCCCAAGCAATCACTTCTGCCAACCCAACGCCCACTGCTAGATTCACAGTCAAGACTGTACCAATCAAAGAACCCAACTGTTTCCATGGAAATGTGTTTCTTGCTTGTATACACCAGACGATTGAAGTCCCAAGCAATATATGTGTCGCATACATTGGGAGCAGAGCGGTCATCAACAAGGTTCCGCCGGCCAACATCCACCATGGACTAATTGAATCTGCATCCAACATTGAATGCGATGACGATAGGATTTCTTTTCTTTCTATCGACAAGGGAATCCACTTGGACAAAAAGTACATGCATATAGCCACGGGCCACAACAGCAACCATTGCCAAGTACCATTGAAGTATTGTACGCCACCAATCATGGTTCCAGGATGAATCAAGGCACCAATCAATGCAAACCAAACAAAACCAAAGGATTTACTTGAAGTATCGACCAATCTTACTTCAGCCTCTTCATCAATGCTATTGTTTTGAAGTGCTAGGATTGCTCCAACACTGCCCAAACAAACCCCCAACAAAACGGCTTCTTTACGGGTTCGAACAGCCACAGGCACGGCGTGTGCAACCAACACAGACCAGACCACCCAGGTGAGTACACCTTGAGAATCGAATATTAAGGCTGTATCGATGGGCAAGTGAATCCAATCGGCCAACTGAAGCCACCCCATCCCCATTCCAAGAATCATTCCACAGATCCAAAGAACCAGAGACCACCACCACGTTCGACGAAAAACACCGAGTAACAGAGCCGGAACCGACAACGCTGCAATTGTGATTACAAAACTTTGCATCGATCTCCTCTATTCACAACAGGATTTTTCAATACACCTATGCCATCTATTTCTAAGCGAACTTGATCGCCATCTTGCAATGGGCTCACTCCAGAGGGTGTACCCGTTGCAATGACATCTCCTGGCAATAACGTCATAATCTGAGATACGAAGGAGACCAGTTTGGGAATCTGAAACAGCATATCGGAAGTCAATGAGTCTTGCTTCAGTTCATCGTTTACCCAGCATCGGATTTGACGCGGGACAGCCAATTCTTGTTGGGTACCCAACTGAATCCATGGCCCCAATGGACAAAAGGTATTGAATCCCTTGCCACGTGTAAACACCCCATCTTCTTTTTGAAAGTCTCGAGCCGTCACATCATTTACAATCGTCAATCCAAGAATGGCATTCCAACTCTCCGACTCTGATATTTGATATGTAGACCGTCCGATCACAACGCCAAGTTCAACTTCGTGGTCAACACGCGTTGTCTTTGGAGGAATCTGAATCGCATCTCCATGTCCAATTACTGTCGTATTTGGTTTTAAAAAAACTTTGGGGTGTGTTGGTGTTGAGCGCCCCATTTCTTCAATGTGCTTTTTGTAATTGGAACCAATACCAACAACTTTTGATGGCATAATAGGAGCCAATTGGCGAACAGCAGACAGAGCAATCGGTTCTCCATCGTCCCAAAACGTTCCAAAAATGTTGCCTGAAAGGGGCTGAACCTCATCATTGGAGAGTTTTCGCACCAATCTAGGAACACCTTGAGAGTCTAAGATGCGCCCCACCAACATTACAGTACTTCCTTCACCAAGTCAGCCAAACGATTTGGGGTGCGAACTACAGCACCCAGTTGAACAATGGTCTCTGCGGCTATGCGCGTTGCCAATTTTACGGACTGTTCCAAAGAGTGTCCATGGGTGTATCCATACAAGAACCCTGCGGCAAAAGAATCCCCTGCACCAGTAGTATCTATGGGTTTGATTGGATGCACACCTGTTTTGGCAGTTTCTCCATTCGAATACACAACTGCACCCTTAGACCCAAGTTTCACAACGATGGTGCTGCACATTCCTTTTAATGCTTCAATTGCATCCGTTGCATCTTCAGAACCCGTAATGGCTTTGGCTTCTTCTTCATTCAAAAACACCACATCACAATACGTTGCGATAAAATCCTTCATGTCGTCGGTCACGGCTTTCACTACAAAAGGATCGGCAACATCCAATGCGATGGTAACACCATGTAATTTGGCATGTTCCGCGGCTTCAATAAGACGACTGCGCATTGGGTCTCCCAACAAAAGGTATCCCGTTGAATAGAAGACTTTACTGTTTGCAATCACGTTCTTAAAACCATCAATATTGGGCAACTGTACGCTGGTCCCCAAATCAGTCAGCATCGTTCTCTCTGCGTCTTGACTCACCAACGACAAACATTTCCCAGTGTGCCCATCACCAATCACCAAGGCATGTTCTCCACACGCTTCGATAAATTGTTGAGCATACGTATTGCCGAAGTCATCCGAACCAAGATGCCCACAGTAGGAAACCTTAGCCCCCATAAGCCCCATTCCGGCAATTGTATTGGCACAAGATCCACCGGTTTGCAAAACAACATTCCGTTCATCAATCTGTTTGTACACTTCCATCCATCGAGCGTGATCAACTGGATGCATAATGCCCTTGTTGAGTTTTTCCGTGGCCAAAAATTCATCATTGTCTATGACAATAAGGGCATCCATCAAGGCATTACCCAATCCCGCTACAGCATATTTCGCATCTGACATAATTTCTCCAATGGTAAAATGGTCTACGCCCTTTTAGCCGATTACTCGAAAGAATTCAATCTCCAGTACAGAAGTAGGGTTATAGAATTTGTAGGAGCAAGAGAATGAAAAGACTACTGTTGGGATTGTTGATTGGTGCAGGCTGTTTGTATTGGTTTTTAGACAATACAGATTGGCAAGAAATGCAACGTGTTCTAGGTGAAATCCGAGTTGCATGGGTTGTGTTGGCGGTATTCATTTTACTCATGGAATTTGCAATCAGAGCCTTCCGATGGAAAATAATTCTGAGGTCTTTAACTCAACAAGTAACGACAATGGATTTATTTCGTGCTCAGGTAATTGGAGCTACAGCCAACACCATCCTACCACTAAGGCTTGGAGAGATTGTCAAACCCACTATTGTCTGCAACAGAACCGGTCTTCCTTTTATTCCAGTCGCCACAACGGCAATCATGGAACGGGTATATGACCTACTGGGTATGGTATCTGTATTGGTATTTATGGTTTTATTTTTACAGCCAAACCTCTCTCCACCACCCGATCAACAGATCTTAATTGACAATCTACAATTCTATGGTGGTATATTTGGCCTCGTGGCCGTATTGGCGATGGGTATATTTTTCTTTCTGGCCTCCCAAAAAGAATCTATGAGACCCGTCTTCGAGCGGATTACGAGCATTGCACCCATACCCATTCAACGATTCTTCATGCGATTGTTCGATGGCTTTGTTGAAGGATTGGGCAACAGTACAGACACAAAGGGCATATGGCAAGCGGGTGTCTTAAGTGTCGGTATGTGGTTGAATGGGGCACTGGCCATCTACTGTTTGTTTCAAGCATTTTCGTTAACCCTACCATTTGGAGCCGCTTGTTTTATATCTGTTGCGATTGCGCTAGCGGTAGCCTTACCACAAGCACCAGGTTTTGTCGGTGTCTTTCACCTTGCAATAGAAGCGACGTTACTGCTGTGGAATCAAGACCCCAACATTGCCAAAGGATTTGCCCTTATCTTTTGGGGTGTGTCTTTTCTCCCCGTAACCCTTGTTGGTTTGGGATTTGGAATCGTTGAAGACATTGATTGGAAAAGTCTTAACGCCCTCCGTTCCGTCGACGGACCAACACAGCAGCCATCAACAAGGGACTTAGAACAATAAACCACAATGGGGCCAGTGCCAATGGTCTTGGTTCACGCTTTAGGACAGTTCGTTTCGCCTTATTGTGAATGATGGGCTGAACATCTTCGTGTTCAGAAATCCAAATAGACTCTACATCTTGCTGTGAAACTTGTTCTACTAGGCTCTTCATGAGTTGAATATTTGGCTGAATATCTTCCAACTCTGCAATTCGAGCGGACACTGCAAAAACAGTCTGAACATCTACATTGTCACCATTGACTGCACGAACTTGATAAACACCTTGTTGTGATGGAGTCATAACAATCTGTCCTTCTCCATTTTGATCTGTCACAACGGAATGACTCTGTTTTTCCCCATTGGGCTCTGTTACGATGACATCCAATGTTTGTTTACTTGTCGGGAGATACTGAGTGTCTCGGGTACGAAATGTCAAAATCAATTCCTCTCCCATTAGAGCATTCTCTCTACTGGGCTGAATGACTGCACGGGCATCATCTGGATCCGCAATCAACCACCGTAAAGCATTCTTCCAGAATCGTAAATAGGCTTGATTCCCTTCTCCTTCTAACGCTTCGGAATATGACCATCGCCAACTTGAGTCCACATTCAATGCCATAACACGACCTTTTTCCACCTCTCGAACTGACAAAATAGACAATGGTTTTCCTGCATCGTCTTTTGCCGTTGGGTGTTGAAGTAAAGTCGCGGCGTCTGACTTTACACTGGCAATACGATTGTACCCATCCATCGATGGCAACTGAGTCCAAGCAAACTGGCTTTCTTCAGTCGTACTCGACAGTTGAGTCAACGGGTGAACCTTACCAGATTCTGTCAAGGTCGGAACAAACCCCTCTTCAGAAGATTGTTCCAACGTTCCAAGATTTACCGGTAAAATGTCTTCAATGGCTGTGTTCCCATACTCTCCCAAATCAAAGGACCGATCGCCTCCAATCATGACAAATCCACCACCACCTCGAACATATTGTGCGATATTACCCAACAACTCTTCTGATTGATAGGTAAAAAATGGCTGATAGTTGAAGTTTTGAAAAATGACCAAATCAAATGTTTCCAATTCTTCTGTAAACAATTTTTCATACGGAAAGGCAATCAATGACAACTCGTCCGAAGACCAGTTTGAACTCAAGTCATCATGTGTTCGTAGGATGAAAAAGGAAATCAAATCAACACTTGGGTCTTCTTTCAAAAACAAACGCAAAAACTTTTGATCGTAACTTGGAGAACCACACACTTGAAGCACACGAACCTCGTCACGCACTACTTTAATCACGACCGGAAAATAATTGTTGCTGGGAACGACATCTCGAGCGTCCACTGGAATCTCAACATCCCATGCAAATCGACCGACTTCCAAGGGTCGAATCATAAATGTTGCCTTTCCCGAACCCGTGGAATCCAACGACACCGTCTTCTCATTCACAACGTTATTGCTTTTGCGTAACTTGACCGTCAATGTCTCGTTGGGCGTTCCGCGGACATGTGCAGTAACTTCAAAATTCAATCGTTGAAATGCAAAACCACCAGTATCCACTCTCACAATAGATTCATCATAGATTGGTGACTGCTCGTGCATTTGAATAACACTCAGTGGACCTGGCAAAACTGGCAGACTCCCCATAGAGTCTTCAAGTACAGACCTATCAATACCATCTGTAATGAGGATCACACCTTGTAGGTCTTGTCCCAAATACCTATCGTATACACTGCGCAATCCTTGAGCCAAATCCGTTTGATGACCAAGATTGACGACAGAAGGTACCGACTGAGTGAGGCTTCCATCAAAATACCAAACTTCAACGTCTCCCGTTACGTCCTTTTGCAACCGACGCACAATGTCTTGAGCTCGATCAAATCGACTATTGCCATTGGACTCCACAGACATAGAGGCAGATGCATCCACCAGCACCACTGTTTTGCCATCGGCAGGAGTGCCCACTTCACTTATTAACGTAGGCTCTGCATTCATCGATACGAGAACTACGCCAATAATACTCCACAGAAGCATCTCCAGTCCTACTTTGGGCATTCCGCGTCGCCCACGCCAAAGTCCCAAAAGACTAAGTGCAACCAATGCAATCCCCAAGAACACCTTCCATGTAGGTGATGCCCATTCCAACGCATGTACCGTTTCAATATTTACACCCAGTAACCACTCCACTAGAACTCATCCCTACGAAGCAACTCTGCTACGTGTACTTGGTCATGTTTGTAATTTGAAGTCAGGGCATACAAAACCAAGTTGATCAACATCTTGATGCTCTCTCTACGTTGAAAATCTCCGTCCGGTACAGGTAAATGAACATATTGCCCTGCATCGTCCACCATCAATGCCCCAGACAAATCATTCACATTTACAATTAATGGGGTAATTGTATTGAGTTGAACCCCAAGCAACTGTGGTGAAATCTGAAATCTTCCCGTTGGTTGATCCAACAAAAAGAACGATCTGTAAACCGAATGGTCCCCATGCAAGGCTGCCAATGGAAGATTTGGAAACAACCGTCTAGACAATCGCTTACAAGACTCTAAAAAGTCAGACTCACGACGACCAGAGGCATCATCAAGTAATAAAAACCCACCGTAAGTCAAATACCGACGGAGATTTTCAATTGCCAAAGTGGACACTGGGTCAAATGCACTGTTGCCAATCAAAACCGTAAACGGATGGTTGAACAAATCCACTGAATCCAAC
>Ga0206130_10002566_pt1 | contig 25052 bp, 24 predicted proteins | sample Helgoland_Spring_9_FD_148637 | JGI IMG/M metagenome (GOLD analysis project Ga0206130, IMG submission 148637) | Pelagic subsurface seawater microbial communities from Kabeltonne, Helgoland, North Sea - Helgoland_Spring_Bloom_20160512_1 | ecosystem: Environmental > Aquatic > Marine > Epipelagic ...
CTTATGGTGGTGTTCAAATGGGACAGTTAGAAAAAAATGTGTCTTGGATTTCTTTATTTATTGCTTTAGCTCCAATGCTTGGTTTCATGGGAACTGTAATTGGAATGATTCAAGCTTTTGATAAGATTCAAGCTGCTGGAGACATGCAACCATCACTTGTTGCAGGTGGTATTAAAGTTGCACTACTTACAACAGTTTTTGGACTAGTTGTTGCTATTATCCTTCAAATTTTTTACAATTATATAATTTCTAAAATCGACAGTATAGTTAATGACATGGAAGACGCGTCTATAACTCTTATTGATATTTTAGTAGCACATAAAAAATAATTAATATGAACTATCAAAAACTAACTAACTACTTAGTAGTAGTTCTTGGACTATTAGGATTTGGATTCCTGTTAGCTATTCTTTTTCAAGGTGATGATACTATTGAAATGAACGCTTTGCAAGGTGATTTCGGAAGTGTTTCTTATATTATATACTTAGCTCAAGCTGTTTTAGCAATTACTGTTCTTCTTTCACTTGGTTTTTCTTTGAAAAATTTAGCTTCAGATAAACAAAAAATGATAGGGTCATTAAAAGCAATTGGAGCGTTTCTAGTTGTTTTAGTATTAGCTTATCTTTTTTCCTCTGGTGAAGAAACTCCATTACAAGATGGAGAGTTTCTTTCTGCTTCTGGTGCAAGATGGGTAGAGACAGGTATTCGCATGTTTTACTTTTTAACAGTTATTGCAGTTGGTGCTATGGGTTTTGGTTCTGTAAGAAAATTAATAAAAAAATAAAATGGCAAGAAAATCACCCGAAGTTAATGCTGGATCGATGGCTGATATTGCTTTCTTGCTACTAATCTTTTTTTTAGTAACAACTACAATTGAAACTGATTCAGGTATTAACAGAAAACTTCCTCCAATGGATGAGATCATTGATCCGCCAGTAATTAAAGAGAGAAACATATTTACTGTTGTTGTAAATAAAAATAACATGATTTTAGTTGAGGAAAAATTAATGGATTTATCTGATGTTAGAAGTTCAGCTGTTAAGTTTTTAGATAATGGTGGTGGTGTTGGAGAAGAGGAATGTACATATTGTGAAGGTGAAAAAGACAGATCATCCTCTGACAACCCTGAAAAAGCTATTATTTCTTTAAAAAACGATAGAGAGACTGATTACAAAGTTTACATTTCAGTTCAAAATGAACTTGTTGCCGCTTATAACGAGTTAAGAGATCGTGAGTTTACAAAGAAATTTCCTAATGATAGAATGACTTTTGTAGAAGCTAATAAGATGTATTCTGACCCTAGAACAAGTGTCAAGGTTAAAACAAGTCTTAAGCCAAAACTAGATGAAATTAAAAAAATGTTCCCTCAAAAATTATCTGAGGCAGAACCTAATAAAAAATAAATAATTATGTCAAAGTTCAAAAAGAAAAAAGGAGGAGAGTTACCTGCTATTTCTACAGCATCACTTCCTGATATTGTATTTATGCTTTTATTTTTCTTTATGGTTGCTACTGTAATGAGAGATAATACATTAATGGTTGATAATAAACTTCCTGCTGCAGATCAAGTTCAAAAACTTGATAAAAAGGATCGTGTTATTTACATCTATGCTGGAAAACCAAGTTCTAGATACAAAACTAAATATGGAAATCAAGCAAAAATTCAATTGAACGATAAGTTTTCTGTTGTTTCTGATGTTGGTGCTTATGTACTTGCCGAAAGAGCTACAAAGCGTGAAGAACTTCAAAACGTATTAACAACTGCTTTAAAAGTAGATGGCGAAACAAACATGGGTCTTATTTCTGATATTAAACAAGAATTAAGAAAGGTTAATGCACTTAAAATTAATTATACTACTAGAATAGGTAATTATTCTCAGAACTATTAATCTATTTGTTTTATAAAACTTTAAAAAAGCATCCTTATGGGATGTTTTTTTTATTTATAATAAGTTAAATTTGAGCTTATGAGATTTTTAGTTTCATTATTACTAACAGTAAGTTTTGTAAATAGCCATTCGCAAATAAATGATGTTGACAATAAGTATTTAGAAGATCAGTTTTATTTGGGGTTATATTACAGTACTCTAACTAGTTCACCTGAAAATTTTAATCAAAACAAATTTTCAAGCACTCTAAATTTTGGATTTATTAGAGACTTGCCACTCAATAAACAAAGGAATTTTGGACTTGGTATTGGGGCTGGATTATCCTTAAATTCATCAAGTAGCAATTTAAAACTTAGCGATCTAAACAATGTAATTAGTGGAGAAATTGTAAACGCTGAAAATTTTACAAAAAATAAGTGGAACACTTCAAGTATTGAAATTCCATTTGAGATTAGATGGCGTACATCAACTCCTACGAATTATAAGTTTTGGAGAGTTTATTTTGGCATTAAAACTAGTTATTTGCTTAAAAGTAAGTTCAAATATGAATCTTTGAATTCAAGCTATTCTCTACAAAACCTTCCTTTTAGGAAAACTCAATCTGGAATAACTCTAAATGCAGGTAACAATACATGGAATTTAGGACTTTATATGGGACTGAATCCGGTTTTTACTAAAGATTTTGGCCAAATTCATCCAGAGTTAAAAGATTTAAAAGAGTTCAAGCTTGGACTTGTCTTTTATATTTTGTGATTTTTACCCTATAAAATTTATTAATTCCTCAAGTAATGGCTATAAAATCTTATAGTTTTACAATTTTATTTATATTTACAGGATTATATAAATACAAAACAACCAATTAAAAATTAAAAACAAACTTTATTATGAAAAGAATTTTGTCAATGATTGCTGTACTTTTTAGTACAATTATTTTTGCTCAAACGACCGTAACTGGATCCGTAACTGACGAAAATAACAACCCAATCCCTGGTGCTAATGTTGTTGCTGATGCTACAACAGGTACAGTTGCTGATTTTGATGGTAATTTTTCACTTTCTGTGGATCAAATGCCTCCATTTTCAATTACTGTTTCCAGTGTTGGTTTTGACTCTGTTACATTAAGTGTTACAGCATCAAACTTAAATTTCAATGTTCAGTTAACGGAATCTCAAAATTTACTTGATGAGATCGTTGTTTCAGCTTCAAGAATAGCTGAGAGATTATTTGAATCTCCTGTAACAATTGAAAAATTTGACTATAAAGATATTGCTCAATCTACTGGAGCTGATTTTTACAGTAGTTTAGAAGGACTTAAAGGAGTTCAAATTAACTCTGGAGGATTATTCCTTCAGCAAGTAAACACTAGAGGTTTCTCAACTATCTATAACAATGGTTTTGTTCAGTTAGTTGATGGAATGAACAATGAAGCTCCTGGTTTAGGATTTTCGGCGGGTAACTTACTTGGTATTCATGAACTTGATATTCAAAGTGTAGAATTAATGCCTGGAGCTGCTTCAGCTTTATATGGAGCGAATGCTACTAAAGGAATTCTATTTATGAACAGTAAAAATCCATTTGACTTCCCTGGAGTTAGTGCTACTTACAGACACGGTTTTACTTCTCAGGAAGCTGCTGGTGATAACGCTTATTATGACTTTGCTTTTAGAGCTGCTAATAAATTCAGTGACAAATTCGCTGCTAAAATTACAGTTAGTTATCAAGAAGGTGAAGACTGGCATGCAGTTGATTACAGAGACATAAACCATTTAGACGGTCGTTACATTGACGGTTCTGTTGAAGCACAAAATCCAAGAGATTTCCCTGACTATGATGGTGTAAATGTTTATGGTGATATTGGTCAGAGATTTGATATGACTGGCGCCTTTAGAGCAGCTGTTATTCCTTCTTTAGTTAGCCAAGGATTATTATCTCCTGCAGGTGCTGCTCAAGTAAACTATATTTTTGCTAATCTATCACCAAATTTCTTTGGAAACTATCAGATTAATGCAAGTGGTTACAATGAAGTTGACTTAATAGATAATAGAGCATCTAGTTTTAAAACAGATATAGCTTTTCACTATAAGCCAACAGAAGATTCAGAACTTATTTTGAATTCAAAAATTGGTTCAGGTAACACTATGTTGCATGCAACTAATAGAAATATGCTTAAAAACTTCGGTCTTCAACAACACAAAATCGAATATAAAAATAAAAATTTAGGATTAAGATTTTACCATACTGCTGAAAATTCAGGAAACACTCACGATGTTTCTGCTTTAGGTGCTGTAATGACAATTGCTCAACCTGGTGGACTTAATGCATATTTTGGAAATTATATATTAGATTACTTTACTAATCTTCCTAGTGTTGTAGATCCTAATCCAATAGTTGGATTAAACACAATGATCTATTACGCGCAGTTTGGTTATACTTTAAATGATATCATAGGTAAAGGTGGTGATTTAGGAGTTCATGCTGGTGCAAGAGCTGCTGCTGATGCTAACATGTTAGTCCCTGGTTCTGCTGCTTGGAATACTGCTTATGAAAGAGCGGTAAATAACGGTATAGATGTATTTGCTGGTGGTGCTGGTATTTTAGATACTTCACAGTCAAATAGTTTTGAAGCTGATTATAACCTACAAGATTTAGTAGAAGGTGTTGATATTATTGTTGGAGCTTCATACAGAGATTATATTTTAAGATCTAATGGAACTCTATTTACTGATTATACTGACCCAATTGAATTTACTGATATGGGACTTTATGCTCAAGCGCAAAAAGATATCATGGGAGGAGCTGTAAAATTAACAGGTTCTATGAGATACGATAAAAGTGAGTTTTTTGAAGGCACTGTAACACCAAGAATAGGTGCGCTAATTTTCCTTTCAGAAAATCAAAACCTTAGAGTTTCTTACCAAACAGGTTTCCAAAATCCAGCTGCCCAAGACCAGTACATAGGTTTAGACATAGGTCAAGCTGTATTAATGGGATCGTCTCCTGATAATGTTGATAGATTTAACATGAGATTAAGAGGTGCATCTGGTAATTCATTTAATGTAACAGGAAATCAAGTAAAAATGAATTCTTATACTGTAGCTTCAGTTCAAGCTGGTGCTCCAGTTGCTGCGGGTGATTTAGGAAATGTTGGTCCTCAAAATGTTAAATCATTTGATTTAGGATATAGAATTAACGGAAAGAAAACAGCTTTAGATATAAATGCTTACTATACTAAGTGGGATAATTTTATTTCTGCTGTTAATGTTATTACTCCACTTTACGGAAGCGCATCTAATATGATGGGTCTTTACGCATTATCTCAAGGAGATTTTAAAGTGTTTAGTTATGATGCTAATACTGACGAAATTGTTAATACATATGGAGTTAGTGCAGGATTTGAAACTAATATTTTAAATACTTTTGATTTAAGTGGTACTTACTCTTATAATAAAATGCAATTTGACAATCCTAATTCAGATTATGAATCTGGTTTTAACACACCTGAAAACAGAGTAGTGTTAACTCTTGGTTCAGCTAAATTAGCTGAGAATTTTTCTTTCAATGTTACTGCTAAATACCATGACAATTTTATGTGGGAACAGTCAGGTTTTCAAGATGCAATGATTCCTGCTAGAACAACGTTTGATGCTTCAATGAATTTTGAATTACCAAGTATGAATTCAAGAGTTAAAGTGGGTGGAACTAATTTAGGTGGAGAAGAATATTTCATGATGGCTGGTTCTGGTGCAATTGGAAGTCAATTCTATGTAGGATTTACAATAAATCCATAACAGATAATATAATGTTAATAAAAAGGCGGCTTAGGTCGCCTTTTTTTATATAAAAAATTATAGAATTTAACTCATAAAATTTTATATTTGCCTCATTCAAAATTTAAATATTAAATAATGTCAAATTCTATAGGTAAAGTTTCTCAAATTATGGGGCCTGTTGTTGATGTAACTTTTGATACATCTTCAAATAATCTTCCTAAAATCTACGATTCTCTTGAAATAAAAAAACAAGACGGATCTATTCTAGTTCTTGAAGTTCAGTCTCACGTTGGTGAGGATATTGTTAGAACAATTTCAATGGATTCAACAGATGGATTAAAAAGAGGTGCTGAAGTTTTAGCTACAGGAAATCCAATTCAAATGCCAATTGGTGATGACGTTTACGGAAGATTATTTAATGTAATTGGAGATTCTATTGATGGATTAGGAGATTTACCGAAAACTGGTAAAGACGGTCTTTCTATTCACAGAGAAGCTCCTGATTTTGATCAATTATCAACATCAACAGAAGTTTTATTTACTGGAATTAAAGTAATTGATTTAATTGAGCCTTATGCTAAAGGTGGTAAAATTGGATTATTTGGTGGAGCCGGTGTTGGTAAAACGGTTTTGATTCAAGAACTTATTAATAACATCGCAAAAGGTCACGGTGGATTATCTGTATTTGCTGGTGTTGGAGAAAGAACAAGAGAAGGAAATGATCTTCTTAGGGAAATGCTTGAATCAGGAATTATAAAATACGGTGAAGAATTTGATAAATCCATGGAAGAAGGAGGATGGGATTTAAGTAAAGTTGATAAAAAAGCAATGAAAGATTCAAAAGCAACATTTGTTTTTGGTCAAATGAACGAACCACCTGGTGCACGTGCTAGAGTTGCCTTGTCAGGTCTTACAATGGCAGAATATTTTAGAGATGGTGCTGGTGATGGTCAAGGTAAAGATGTTTTGTTCTTTGTAGACAATATATTTAGATTTACTCAAGCTGGTTCAGAGGTATCTGCATTACTTGGTAGAATGCCATCGGCTGTAGGTTATCAACCTACACTAGCTACAGAAATGGGTGCAATGCAAGAAAGAATTACTTCAACTAAAAACGGTTCTATTACATCTGTTCAGGCTGTATACGTTCCTGCAGATGATTTAACGGATCCTGCTCCTGCAACTACTTTTGCTCACTTAGATGCAACTACAGTACTTTCAAGAAAAATTGCTGAACTTGGAATCTATCCTGCAGTTGATCCTTTAGATTCAACATCTAGAATTTTAGCTCCAGATATTATTGGAGATGATCACTATAATTGTGCTCAAAGAGTAAAAGAACTATTACAAAAATATAAAGAGCTTCAAGATATTATCGCAATTCTAGGTATGGAAGAATTATCTGAAGAAGATAAACTTTCTGTATACAGAGCTAGAAAAGTACAAAGATTTTTATCTCAACCTTTCCACGTTGCTGAACAGTTTACAGGTATCCCTGGTGTTTTAGTTGATATTAAAGACACAATTAAAGGATTTAATATGATTATGGATGGTGAATTAGATCATCTTCCAGAAGCTGCTTTTAACCTTAAAGGAACGATTGAAGAAGCTATTGAAGCTGGAGAAAAAATGTTAGCTGAAGCTTAAAATTATGCAATTAGAAATAGTAAGTCCTGAAAGTACTTTGCTTACCGCTAATGTGGATACTGTAATAGTTCCTGGAACTGACGGGTCTTTTCAAATGTTAGATAATCACGCACCAATAGTTTCAACATTAATTTCAGGTAAAATAAAAATATTAGGAGAAATTGAAAACTCTGATAAATTATCGGATTTGTTTTCTGTTGTTAGTCCTAAAGAGATTCATCTTACAGTGAGTTCAGGAGTTGTTGAGATGAAAGAAAATAAAGTCATTATATTAACTGACTAGTTTCTGTTTTTTTTCTTAATCTTTTTATATGAAAAAAGTTTTTGCTCTTTTAATATTGTTATTAAGCAACCTATCTGTTTCCCAAGACCAAACTACAGATTTAGATGAAGTAGTAGTATTATCTACAAAGATAGATTTGCCTTTTTCTAAAAATTTTAGAACAGTTAAAATTATTAGCTCTAATGATATTAAAAATAGTCCTGCAACTAACATTTCTGATTTATTACAAGAAATTACAGGAATCGATGTAAGAAGAAGAGGCGCTGGAGGAGTTCAAGGAGATTTATATATAAGAGGAGGTGGATTTGATCAGACTTTGCTTTTAGTTGATGGAATGAAAATGGATGATGCCCAGACAGGACATCACACCTTAAATATGATCCTTCCTCTTTACTTAATTGAAAGAGTAGAAATTATTAAAGGGCCCGCTGCAAGAATTTTTGGTCAAAACGCTTTTAATGGTGCAATTAATATAGTTACCAAAGATTTTGTTGGGAAGAAAAATTCCATTGAGCTGAATCTAAATGAACTTTCTTACGGTTCCTTTGAACAAAAAAACATTTCATTATCAACTAAGATTACAACAGAAAACATAAAATCTCTTATTAGTTATTCAGGAAATAGATCGGATGGATATAGACACAATACTGATTTTAAAAGAAATAATTACTTTATAAAAACTTCTTTTAGTACTGATAATTCTCCAGTTGATGTAATTGCCTCTTTTAATGAAAACAAGTTTGGTGCTAATGGATTTTATGCTAGTCCTAGTGCAACAGAACAGTATGAAGAAACTCAAGCAAGTCTTCTAGGTTTAACAACAACAATAAACTCCGAAAAACTTTCGATCACACCAAGATTATATTGGAGACGTGGTCAAGACGAGTACATTTACATAAGAGACAATCCCTCTGTTTACAGAAACCTGCATAAAACCAATAAAGTTTCTGCTGAACTAAGTGGTTCTTATTTTTCAAAGTCAGGTGTTACTGGATTTGGTATTGATTTATCTACAGTAAACATTTCAAGTAATAATTTAGGTGAACACGACAGAACTACAATTAATCTTTTTGCTGATCATACCTTTAAGTTATTAGATGAAAAACTATTTGTATCACCTGGAATCGCCCTTAGTTATTTTTCAGATATGTCTTTTCACTCTTTTCCTGGAATGGACCTAGGTTATAATATTAGTTCAAATTTTAAACTTTATAGTAATATTGGAAAGACGTATAGAATACCAACATATACAGATTTATATTACAGTGACAGAACAACGGTTGGTAATGAAAATTTAAATCCTGAATCTGCAACTTCAACTGAACTGGGTTTAAAATACAACTCTTCCAATTTTAAATTCTCTGCTGCATTGTTTAATAGAAATGCAAAAAACATAATAGATTATGTAAAGAAAAATGAGGATGATTTGTGGAGAGCAGAAAACATAGGTTCGTTAACGACTAAAGGATACGAATTAGATATATCATATAGTTTTAAAAGCTCTTATAACATGTCAAATGTTAATTCAATTAGTGTTGGTTATACTAATATTAAAGATGACAACTATGTTAGTGATATTAATTTTTCTAGGTATTCGCTTAATTCACTAAAGCACCATTTTACATCAAAACTTAATCTCAATTATTTAAAGAACGTTAATCATTCAATTGTATATAAATATGCTGAAAGATCAGACAAGTCTAATTATTCTGTTTTGGATTCAAAAATTATGTATAAAAAAGGATTATATATTTATATAAATAATATTCTGGATGAGGTTTATTCGGAAACTAATCTAGTCCCAATGCCAGGAACAAGTTTTTTAGTTGGCTTTAATTTTGGAATAGACTAATTCACCAGACAAATAAGTCTTTAGTACTTCTGTATGAGGAGTTAAATTTAGTTCAACTTCCATGATATCTCTATCAATTATTATAAAGTCAGCAAATTTATTTTTTTCAATACTGCCTTTTTCCTTTTCTTCGAAATTTAGATAGGCTGCCCAAATAGTCATTCCTTTAAGTGTTTCTTTTCTAGATAACGCATTTGAAAACTCAAAACCACCCTGAGGATAATTGTCTAAATCTTTTCTTGCTGTAGCCGCATAAAAGGTATGGAACGGGTTAACCTTTTCAACAGGAAAATCTGTTCCAAGACCAATAACTTTTGATCTTTCTAGTAAATCTTTATAAGCGTATGCACCTTTTATTCGTTTTGGTCCAACTCTGTCTTCTGCCCAATACATATCACTTGTGGCGTGAGTAGGTTGAACAGAGGGTAATATTTTCTCGTTGTAACCGTCTAAATCATTTTGATCTATAATTTGGGAATGTTCTATTCGCCATCTAGGATCTGTTTTATTTTCAAGAACTTTTGAATAAGCTTTAATTAAAATATTAACTGTAGAATCTCCAATTGCATGAGTGTTCATTTGAAAGTTAGCTTCCGATAACTTTTTAGCTAAAATTTTAATGCTTTCAACATCGGTTACAAGTTTTCCGTAATTATGTATGTCGTCAGAGTACGGTTCTTTAAGAGTTGCCCCTCTTGAACCTAACGCTCCATCTCCGTAAACTTTAACCGATCTTACGTTTAATGAATTGGTTTTGATTGGTCCATTTTCTATAAAATAATTGACATCATTTTCTAAATTACTTATCATGGCATACACTCTCATTTTTAAGCTCTTTCTTTTTTGTAAACTATCAATAAGTAGAATAACATCTTTAGAAAGACCAGCGTCATCAACAGTTGTTAAGCCGTGTTTAAAGCAAATTTCTTGGGCACTTAAGAGGGCATTTATTTTATCATCTAAAGAAACTTCTCCAAAAGCCTTATCAATTAACGACATAGGACCATCGATTAAAACACCAGTAAGTCTCCCTTTTTTTGTAAGCACTGTTCCGTTATTTGATTTTGTATTAATATCAATTCCTGCTATATCTAAAGCTTTTTGATTTACTAGATAAGCATGACCATCTATTCTTTCTAAAACAACTGGAGTTTGTGGATAAAGTACATCCAATTTCGTTTTATTAGGAAACTCTTTTACTTCCCAGTCGTTTTGATCCCAGCCTCTTCCTCTAATTATGTTTTTGCTGTCTGATTTTGAAATTTTTTCTAATATTTCGTTAAATGAATTAGTTCCGGTTAAATCAATTACACTTTGATTTAAGCCGAGTCCATAAAAGTGACAATGGGCATCAATTAAACCAGGTAAAACAGTTGATCCGTTAAGATCTATTTTTTCTTCTGTTTTGTATTTCGAAAGAATTTCATTATTACCAACATCAATAAATTTTCCATTTTTTACAGCAAATGCACTTACCGTATCGAAATTATCATTTACTGTGTATATATTTCCGTTAAAGGCAATGTAGTCAACGGATTTTTTACAACTTTGTAGCACAAGAGTAACTGCTGCTAAAATTATAATTAGATTATTTAATTTGATTGATTTTTTCATAAATTAAATTTGTTTCCCATCCTCTGTATAATAAGAATGAGAGAATTTTTTTCTTTTTATTTGTAAGACTTAAGTGATCTAAAGATGCTAATTTTTTATTAAATAAGTATTCTAATTTATTTTGATAATCTTCTTCTACAATTTCTTTTAGACCCTCTTTTATATTGTAACCAGAAACATTTCTACTTTTTAGTTCTAAAATAATTTTTCTTTTTCCCCAGTTTTTAATTTTAAACTTCCCTCTTACAAAACTCTTACTAAATCTAGTTTCATTCAAATAATTTTCATTGATTAATTTCATAATTATTTTTTCTTTAGCCTCAGGAATTACATCAAATGTTTTTAATTTCTTTTCAACCTCATTATGGCATCTGTCCTGGTATGAACAATATTGCTTTAATTTAAATTCAATTTCATCTACTGTAAAGTTTCCACTTTTCATTCTTTTAATTTAGTTCATTTTTGGGCAAAAAAAAAGCGGCTATTTAGCCGCTTTTTTTATGCATTTATGATTTTACCTTCCTTGTTAAAGAATCTAAAATGTAAATAGGTGTAGGCATCTCTTGGAACAATTGTTACCCATCTTTTATGTTTAATGTACCACTTCATTCTTAGTGAAGGATAATCGCTTTTTAAGTAAGCTGCAACAAATGGATGAACATGTAAAAAAACCTTTACGTTATTGTATTTTTTACTTGAAAAAACTTTTTCAAGTTTGTCATAAATTTTATCTATTAAAACTATTGGAGCTTCAACTGTTCCATTTTGATTTGGATTAGCTTCAATGGTCTTAATTTCCATTTCTGATCTAACTCTTTGTCTTGTCATTTGAATTAAGCCAATTTTACTTGGAGGTAAAATTTTATGCTTAGCTCTGTCAGATTCCATTTCTTTTTTGAAATGATCAAAAAGAGTTTTTCTATTTTCAGGAGTCATTAAATCTATGAAATCAACAACTATGATTCCTCCCATATCTCTTAATCTTAATTGTCTTGCAATTTCTGTAGCTGCAACTAAGTTAACTTCAAGGGCAGAATCTTCTTGATTTTTTGACTTTGTTAATCGATTTCCACTGTTCACATCAATTACATGTAACGCCTCAGTATGTTCTATGATTAGGTAAGCACCTTTACTCATTGTAACGGTTCTTCCAAATGCAGTTTTTATTTGGCGTTCAATTCCATATTCTTCAAAGATTGGATTATGTGATTTATGAAGTTTTACAATAGATTGTTTCTTTGGAGCAATTTGCTTCAAATAATCTTTAATCTCAGAGTACATAGATTTTTGGTTAACATGTATTCCTGTAAAAGTATCATTGAAATAATCTCTTAGAATTGAAGAGGATCTGTTTAGTTCGCTTTGTACCTTTAAAGGCACTTCAGCTCCTTGGATTTTTTTACAAAGATTTATCCAACGACTGTATAAGTTTTTTAAATCTTTATCTAATTCTGCAACTTTTTGATCTTTAGCTACAGTTCTTACTATTACCCCAAATCCTTTAGGTTTAATGCTTTGTACAAGTCTTTTTAATCTGCTTTTTTCTTCTCTACTTTCAATTTTTTGAGAAATAGAAATTCTATTTGAAAAAGGAACTAATACTAAAAAACGACCAGCAAAAGATAATTCTGAACTTATTCTTGGGCCTTTAGTTGAAATTGGTTCTTTTATTATTTGAACTAAAACAGTTTGATTTGGACTTATAACGTCCGAAATACTTCCTTCCTTATCAATTTCTGATTCAAAAGGAAATTTTTCAAGTGAAAATTTTTTTATTTTACCTGTGCTTACACCTTTAATGAACTTAATTAATGATAATATTTTTGGTCCTAAATCATGATAATGCAAGAATGCATCTTTTTCATAACCTACATTTACAAATGCAGCGTTTAGACCTGAAATTGTTTTTTTAGTTTTCGCTAAAAAAATATCTCCAACATTAAATTTATTACTATCATTTTGTTTATGAAGTTCAATTAATTTACCGTCTTTAAGTAGTGCAAAATCAACAGCTGTGGAATTTGAACGAATTATTATTTCTTTACTCACAATATTGATTTTATGTTTGCTGTAAAGCAAACTGGTTATACTTTATTCACAGGATTTTAATTACATGGAATTAAGTTTTGTGCTGATCGTCACTAAAACTTAGTTCATTTCAAAGAGCGTATTATCAGTTAAGTATTTAAATTACTTTTTTTTGTGCCTATTAGCACGACTTCTTTTTTTTCGCTTGTGTGTAGCTACTTTATGTCTTTTTCTTTTCTTACCACTTGGCATAATCTATATTTTTAATTATTTTTTTTAACACCCTCAACAAAAACTTTAGCCGGCTTAAAAGCAGGAATGTGATGTTCAGGAATTCTTATTGTTGTATTTTTTGAAATATTTCTTCCAGTTTTTTCAGCTCGTTTTTTAACAATAAAGCTTCCAAATCCTCTCAAATAAACATTTTCTCCTTCGTTTAATGAATTTTTTATTTCTTCCATTAAATTTTCAACTGTTGCTAAAACTTCATTTTTATCTAAACCTAGGTTGTTGGAAACTTTTGAAACAATCTCTGCTTTGGTCATATTCTTTATTTTATTTATGTTTACTTTTCAAGGTGCCAAATATATAAATTTATATTCATTATTTGACCTTAAATATGGTCTAATAATCTCTATAAATATTTTAAATTTAATTTTGTTAAATAAAATATCAATTAACTTTTCTAAAAAATTAATCAACTGGTACTCAGTAAATAAGAGATCTTTGCCATGGAGAAACACTAAAGATCCTTACAAGATCTGGCTCTCAGAAATCATACTCCAACAAACACAAGTTAAGCAAGGGTTACCCTATTACAATAAATTTATAAAGTTATACCCAAATGTAAAAACTCTTTCTAAAGCAAGTGAACAAGATGTTTTGAAAAATTGGGAGGGTTTAGGTTATTACAGCAGAGCAAGAAATTTACATAAAGCTTCTAAGATAGTTGTAAAAAATTATAATTCTAAGTTTCCTAAGACTTACGATGAGCTTATTAAACTTCCGGGAATTGGAGATTATTCAGCTAGCGCTATAAGTTCATTCTCAAATGATGAATTACGTCCTGTTGTTGATGGCAATGTTTATCGCTTTGTTTCAAGGTTATTTGGAATCGATACCATTATTAATAGCTCCAGTTCTTTAAAAGAATTTAAGTCTCTTTTAAATAAATTGATTTGCGTAAATAATCCCAGTGATTTTAATCAAGCTATCATGGAATTTGGAGCTTTGATTTGTAAGCCTAAAGCTCCTGATTGTAAAAATTGTGTTTATAATAAGGTTTGTTATTCTCTAAAAAATGACAGCATTTTTAATTTTCCGGTAAAAAAGAAAAAATCTAAACCTAAACCTAGATTTTTAAATTATTTTTTAATAATTGATAAAGAAAAAAGGATAATAGTTGAAAAGCGAGTGAAGAAAGACATTTGGCAAAATCTTTATCAATTTCCATTAATTGAAGCTGATATAAATTTAAATACGTCTTTAATGCAAGATTATTTGAAATCAAATAAATTTCAGAATTTTGAAATTAATGACTTAAAACTTCTAGATTCAGTAAGTCATAAATTATCTCATCAGAACCTGAAAATAAATTTTTGGATTAATCGTGTAGAAAAATTAAATAATACGAGCATTTACCTAAGAGAAATTTCAAACTTTCCTTTTCCAAAACCACTTAGTTCATTTATTGAAACATTAGACAAATTCTTGAAGTAATTTGTTATATTTGAGTATAAATAAATATTATGAGTGGATCTTTAAATAAAGTAATGTTAATTGGAAATTTAGGTGATGAAGTTAAAATGCACCACTTTGATGGAGGAGGCTGTATTGGAAGGTTTCCTATTGCTACAAATGAAAATTATACTAACAAAACAACTGGAGAAAAAGTTTCTAATACTGAATGGCACAATGTTGTTGTTAGAAATAAAGCTGCTGAAGTATGTGAAAAATATTTAAGTAAAGGGGATAAAATATATGTTGAAGGAAAGATTAAAACCAGAAAATGGCAATCTGAAGATGGAGTACAAAGATATTCTACCGAAATTCATGTAAACGAATTCAACTTTCTTTCAAATAAATCAGATGTTAATGAACCACCATCTGTAAATAGTGAGCCTAGCCCTTCTCAACCCAATCCATCAGTTTCTGAAAATGATTCAGATGATTTACCATTTTAATTAATCACATATAATTTGGTCATTTCCTTTTTGTTGATAGATATATATCCTGATTTAATCAAAATATTATTAATTATTACTCTTTTAATTTGTTCTGCTCTTATCTCTGGGTCGGAAGTTGCTTTTTTTTCTCTTTCTAAAACAGATCTAAAAAAAATATCAAGTTCTAATGCTAAGAACTTAAAGCTAATATCTTTTTTAAGAAGTGATCCTAGAAGATTACTTGCAACATTACTTGTTTCAAATAATTTCATAAATATTTCTATAGTTCTACTTTTAGCCTCATTTGGTCAATTATTTGATGTAGTTTTCTTTCCAAATTGGTTAAACTTTGTTTTAGAAGTTGGATTTATAACTGCTTTAATACTCTTGTTTGGTGAAATTCTTCCAAAAGTTTATGCCAATAGAAAACCAATCTCATTTTCAAAAAAAATGGCTTTTCCAGTTCGGTTTATTGATAAATATTTGTTTTTTTTCCTTACAATCCCTATGAGTCGAATGACTAAGTTTATTCAGGATAAATTAGTGTTTAAAAAACCTAATCTATCAGTTGACAAGCTTTCTGATGCATTCGATTTGACTGATAAGAGTGAGACGTCTAAAGACGAGAAAAAGATTTTAAAAGGAATTATTTCCTTTGGAAGCACTGAGGTTAAGCAAGTTATGAAGCCACGGATTGATGTTTTTTCAGTGTCTAAAACAATGTCTTACTTAGATCTTATAAAAAAAGTAAGAGAAAATAGATATTCTAGAATTCCAGTATACGATGAAACTATTGATAATATAACTGGTGTCATATACTTAAAAGATTTATTTCCTCATTTAAATGAAAAAAATTTTAATTGGACAACATTAATAAGAGAACCATATTTTATTCCAGAGAACAAAAAACTTGATGATTTATTAAATGAATTTCAAAAATTAAAAAATCACATGGCCATTGTCGTTGATGAATATGGCGGAAATTCTGGTATTATAACTTTAAATGATATTGTTGAAGAAATTGTTGGAGAAATTAACGACGAGTTTGATCAAGACGATATTATATATAATAAAATAGATAATTCTACTTTTGTTTTTGAAGGTAAAGTAAATCTGACTGATTTATACAGAATTTTAAAAATTAGAGATATTAAAGTATTTGAAAATATTAAAGGTGATTCTGAAACTTTAGGGGGATTTTTACTTGAGCAAATAGGTTTTTTTCCTAAAAAAAATTTTAAACTTAAACTTAAAGGAATAGAGTTTAAGGTTATCGAAGTTAATAGAAAAAGAATTAAAAATGTTTTGGTAAAAATTAAAAAATCATGAAAAAAATATTGTTTTTTTTTGTTTTTCTTTATGGCTGTTCAAACCAGTCAACAATTCCAAAACCACAAGCTTTTTTTTATAATGAATTGACAGAGCCCGATTATGTTTTTTATGAAAGTAACTGTGGATACTCGTTTTTTGTTAATCCTAAAAACGATATTAGTTCTGAAAATTGTAACATAAAAATCAAAAACAGTTCTTTAAATTCTACAATTTATTTAAGCCAAGTTTCTGTTAAGAATAATTTTAATTTAATTGACTCAGATTTTATAAAAAAAATTAACGAAAATTCTACAAATGCTTTCAGTGTAAATGTAAGTGAGTTTAATGATATTGAAAATAAAGTTTTCGCGAAGTATTTTTCATTTACGGGTAATGCTCCGTCAAATACTCGTTTTTATATTACAGATTCAATTTCAGTTTATTTAAAGGGGTCTTTATATTTTGATTCAAAACCAAATTACGATTCTTTACTTCCCTCTGTTTACTTCGTAAATAATGAAATAAGAAAAATGATTCAAACTTTTAAATGGAAATAAACTTTTAAATGGATAATAAAAATTTAAAATGGATCTATTTACTCATTTTATCATTTGTGTGGGGAAGCTCATATATTTTAATAAAAAAAGCATTAATTGGATTAAGCCCTCTTCAAGTAGGAAGTTTAAGAACCATAATATCTACTGTCTTATTACTTGCAATAGGTTATTCTAGCCTAAAATCTATTCCCAAAGACAAATGGAAATGGATTTTAATCACAGGACTAGTTTCTTTTATTCCTCCTTTTTTATTTGCTTATGCTCAAACTGAAATTGACAGTGCTTTAGCGGCTATTTTAAACTCATTAACCCCTTTGGCTACTTTGCTTATAGGAGTTGGATTTTATCGCTTTAAAATTGATTCAAAACAAATATCTGGAGTTATTATAGGTTTAATAGGGTCAGTACTATTAATGTACCAAGGTTCAGTCATTAATCCTGATCAAAATTTGTTATATGTCTTTTTTATAATATTAGCTTCTGTTTTGTATGCTCTTCAGGTGAACCTATTAAAAGTTCATTTACAAGATGTCTCTGCAGTTGCTATCACAGTAGGTAATTTTATTTTTATATTTCCACTTGCTGTTGTAATATTTTTTATGTCAGATTACAAACAAATTGACATCAGCGATAAAGATGTTAAAGTTGCTTTATTTTGTCTAATTATATTATCCATTGTTGGAACTGTTTTTGCAAAAATTTTATTTAATAAATTTGTTCAAATTGCCTCTCCAGTATTTGCTTCTTCAGTAACTTATATATTACCAATTGTTGCTCTATTTTGGGGTTTACTTGATGGGGAGATATTTACTTTAAATCAATTGTTTGCCACTTTGATTATTTTAATAGGTGTGTATTTAGCTAATAAAAAATCAAAATAATAGATCGACGTATCCGAAAAGTTACTTACTTATAACACTATGTTAAGTATTGTAACACTGGTCTATTATATTTTACTCTTAATAGTTGCTATATATATTCAATCCTTGTATATTTGCACACGTTTTTTAACAAAATAATCAGTATGTACGCAGTAGTCGAAATAGCCGGTCAACAATTTAAAGTTGAAAAAGATCAAAAAGTTTATGTAAATAGACTCGAAGGTAAAGAAGGATCAAAAATTAGTTTTGATAACATTTTAATGCTGGATAATTCAGGCAAAATTGTACTTGGTAATCCTGTTGTTAAAGGCGCTAGCGTTGAAGCTAAAATAGTTAAGCATCTTAAAGATGATAAAGTTATTGTCTTTAAAAAGAAAAGAAGAAAAGGATATAAAGTTAAAAATGGTCACAGACAAGCTTTAACTCAGATTCTAGTAGAAAATATTTTAGAAAAAGCAGTAAAAGCTAAAGCTAAAGCCGAAACTTCTAAAACTGATGCTCCAGCTAAAAAAGTAGCTGCTAAAAAAACTGTTGCAAAAAAAACAGCTCCAGCTAAAAAAGTAGCTGCTAAAAAACCTGCAACAAAAAAAACGGTAACTAAGAAGTAATAAAATTATTCAAAATGGCTCATAAAAAAGGTGTAGGTAGTTCAAAAAACGGTAGAGAATCAGAATCGAAAAGACTTGGTGTAAAAATCTTTGGAGGACAAGCTGCTATAGCAGGTAATATTATTGTACGTCAAAGAGGAACTGCTCACAAGCCAGGCGATAACGTTTATGTAAGTAAAGATCATACATTACACGCAAGAGTTGATGGAATAGTTCAGTTTACTAAAAAGAAAGATAATAAGTCTTTTGTTTCGATAGTTCCTTTCGAAGCATAAAATAAATTATTATTTGTTGTCAGATAAAATATAGTTAATACCTTTAACTATGCCCGTTTCCGTTATTAATGATTCTATTTCAAATGACTTATTGCTTTGGAAATTATCGGAAACTGAAACTCAATTAAGTAATCTTTTAAATATATCTCTTAGTTCTAAATCAAAATTAGATCTTATTAAATCTTCAAGCCAAAGAAAACAGTTTTTAGGAGTTCAAAATCTTCTAAATTTACATAAGATAAAAAACGATATGTTATCTTATGATGATAATGGTAAACCTCATCTTTTAAATAATAAATTCATTTCAATTAGTCATTCGTTTGATTATTGTGGAGTAATTGTTTCTAACGTTAAAGTGGGACTTGATATTGAAAAATTTAGATCTAAAATTTTAAATATTTCTAAGAAATTTGTTTCAGAATCAGATTTGAGTTTAATCAAGCTTAATTCTATTGAAAATGTTACTAAAGTTTGGTCAATTAAAGAAGCTGTATTTAAAGCGTTTGGACACAATGAAATTGATTTTAAAAAAAATATAATAATAAAATCTGTAAATAAAGAGTTTACTAAAGCCAATGTTTTGATTTTTAAAAATGAAATTTCAGAAAATTATAGCATTGAAATTTATAATTTTTCAGAGTACATTTGCTGTGTTGCTAAACTAAATGACTAATTTTTAAAATAAGCCATGTCTGAAATTTTTAATTTTTTGTTTGAACAATATTCACAGTCTCAAACTGTTGATGTTATTTTAGAGATTACAGCTGTTGTTTTTGGATTATTAAGCGTTTGGTATTCGAAAAACAATAATATACTTGTCTTTCCTACAGGGATGATTTCTACAGCTATTTTTATATATCTGCTTTTCAAATGGGTTCTTTTAGGAGATATGCTTATAAACGCCTATTATTTTATTATGAGTATTTATGGTTGGTTTATTTGGACAAGAAAAGAGAATAATATCGTAACTCCAATTACAAGAGTAAATTCGCATGAAAAGAAAATAGGTTTAATAATTTTTATTTCATCATTAGTGTTTGTTTATCTAGTTTATGTTTATTTTGATAAGTGGGGTACTATTACGTCATACATAGATAACCTAACCACTGCTGTATTTTTTGTTGGTATGTGGTTAATGGCTAAAAGAAAAATTGAAAATTGGATTTTTTGGATTGTAGCTGATATCATTTCAATCCCCCTTTATTTTTACAAAGGGTTTACTTTTACTAGCTTACAATATTTAATTTTTACATTTATTGCTATTGCAGGATATTATTCATGGAAAAACATCTTAAACAAATCGCAACAGACTGCTTAAAAGTAGTTGTTTTTGGTCCAGAATCTTCTGGTAAAACTACATTGTCTAGAAAGCTAGCTGCTCATTATAATGTTTCATGGATAGAGGAATTTGCCAGAGAGTATTTACAAGAAAAGTGGGATAAAGAAAAAAAAATTTGTGAATTAGATGACCTTTTACCTATTGCACATGGGCAAATTAAATTAGAAAACGAATATTCACAAAAATCTTCAAAGTTATTAATTTGTGATACTGACTTGTTGGAAACAAAAGTATATTCTGAAACATACTTTGACGGATTTTGCGATCCGCTTTTAGAAAAATATGCAATTCAAAATAAATACAACTTATATATTCTTACAGATATAGATATTCCTTGGGTTAAAGACGATTTAAGAGATCGACCCAATAGCCGACTAGAAATGTTTAATGCATTTAAACAAGCCTTAATTAAATACAATAAGACTTACATTACAGTCTCAGGAGATGTTGACAAGAGAATGCAAATTGCAACCAAAAAAATTGACGAATTATTAATAAAACAATAGTTTTTATTTGTTTTTATCCTAAATTTACTAAGTAATTAAATGGGGTGCTACGGCTGAGATTATACCCAATGAACCTGCCAAGTAATTTTGGAGAGGGAAATTGAACTACTCTAAGTATATCCCTGTTTTATCATTAACTTAAATATGAAAAACATTTTATACTTTTTATTATTAATAACTCTTAGCCAGTACTCACAGGATCAAATAAATGATACAATTCAAGGCACTAAACAGAATTTAGATGAAGTTATCGTACAATCTGTAAGAGTTAAATACTCTAGTCCTATCACACATTCTAATGTTTCTAAATCTGATTTGTCTTCTAAAAACTTAGGACAGGATTTACCTGTTTTATTAACTTTTTTACCATCAATAGTAACTACTTCTGATGCTGGTGCGGGTATTGGTTACACTGGTATAAGAATTAGAGGGGTAAGTGCTCAGTCTACCAATATTACTATAAATGGTATTCCTTTTAATGATCCAGAATCACACGGAACTTACTGGGTCAATCTTCCAGATTTTACATCCTCTGTTGAAAACTTGCAAGTTCAAAGAGGTGTAGGAACATCAACAAATGGATCGGGTGCCTTTGGAGCTAGTATTAACATACTTACGGATGCAATTTCAAAAAACCCTTTTGCAGAAATTTCTAATTCAGTTGGAAGTTACAATACTTTAAAGCATACTGTTAAATTTAGTACTGGTCAATTAAACGATTCGTTTGAGTTATCTGGAAGATTATCTAAAATTGACTCTGACGGCTATATTGACAGAGCTTATTCAGATTTAAAATCGTATTTTTTACAAGCCGCTTACAGTAAAGGAAATACCTTAATTAAAGCCTTAACGTTTGGAGGTCATGAAAAAACTTATCAATCATGGTATGGTGTTTCTAAGGAAGAACTATTAGAAAACAGAAGGCAGAATCCATATACTTATGAAAATGAAATCGACAATTACAAACAAGATCATTATCAATTTCACTGGAATCAAAAATTAAACGAGAGGTGGTCAACAAATCTAGGATTAAATTATACATACGGTCGAGGATATTTTGAACAATATAGAGAGGATGATTCTATTGATACATATGGTGGAATATTAGTTTCGGATCTGGACCAACAAGGAAATAAGACAGGTACAACAGATTTAATAAGAAGACGTTGGTTAGATAATAATTTTTATGTTTTCAACGCATCAGCAAATTACAAAACAAGTAAGTTGGACTTAATGTTTAATAGTTCTTACAGCACCTACAGTGGAGACCACTACGGTGAGGTGATTTGGGCTAGAAACTTTAGTGAAAACAGTTCTGTTAGAGATAGATATTACGATGGAAATGGTAAAAAAACTGATTTAAGTGTTTTTGCTAAAGCATCTTATTTGTTAAATGATAAATTAGAATTTTACGGAGATCTTCAACTTAGAAAATTAAATTATAAAACATCTGGAATTACCTCAGACTTGGTTAATATGTTAATTGATCAGTCTTACAGTTTTTTCAATCCTAAGTTTGGTTTATCATTTACACTAAGTCCAATATCCATGCTTTATGGTTCTTTCTCAAGAGCTAATCGGGAGCCTAGTCGTAGTGATTATGAAAGTAATATAAATATTAAGCCAGAGCAATTAAACGATTTTGAATTTGGATGGCGTTTTAGAAAAAATGGTCTAAAACTTAATTTAAACGCATATTATATGCTTTACAACGAACAGTTAGTTTTGACTGGTGAGTTAGATGATGTAGGAACTCCAATTAGAACTAACAGCGGATCGAGTTATAGAAAAGGTATTGAATTAGAAGCTGGTTTGAAACTTTCTGAAGATTTTTTAATTAATTCAAATTTAACATTAAGCTCTAATAAGAATAAGCAAATTTTATCAAATTTTGATGGGGAAATATTTAATTTTGGAAAGACTAACATATCATTTTCACCTGATATAATTGCATCAAATTCAATTGTTTTTTCTCCCAATGACAAATTAATGATTAGCTTTCTGTCAAAATACGTTGGAAAACAATACATGGGAAATACAGATGCTGTTAATTCAATTCTTGACAGTTATTTTGTAAATAATATTAACTTTAGTTATACGATAAATTCTAATCATATTTTTGACGAAATTATAATTTCAGGACTAGTCAATAATATTTTAAACAAAGAATACGTCTCTAACGGATATTATTATACATATGAAGACACGTGGTCTAATCCGGGACAGGTTAAAACTTTAGATGGAGCTGGATATTATCCGCAGGCTGAAAGAAATTTTTTAATAGGATTAACTCTAAAGCTTTAAATTTTGTTAGTTTTGCAAAGTGAAAAGAATAATTAGCTTAATTCTTATTGTAATTTTAAGCCTTCCTTCAGTTTTTGGCTTAAATCACTTTTTATCTGAAGATCATGTTAAATGTAACGAGCAAAATCTTCATTTTCACCAGGCTGAAATAGATTGTTGTACATGTGACTTTGTGAGGTCAGATATTGAATTTGATTCTAATATTAACAACTATTCGTTTAATGAATTTTCAACTAATTATAAGAACAACACAACTTATAATTATATAGTTTTTTCAAATTATTTAAATTATTTTGATTCTAGAGGCCCCCCAGTCGATTGCTAAATTTAATCGATCAAATCAATCAAAATAAATAAATAAAATAAATGAAAAATATTACAAAATTTGCCTTATTGGCATTGCTAATAATTAGCATAAATAAAATTACCGCTCAAAACAATCAAGAAAACGATTCTATAATATCTGTAGAACTTAATGAGGTTGTTGTGTCTACTCCTTTTAAAGAGTCCTTGAGAAATAATGTATTAAGTATAAGTAAATTAAACTTAAATAATTTAAATTATATTAAAAGACAAAATTTCTCTAACGCCATTCAAGAAATTCCAGGAATATCAATAATTTCTACAGGACCTGGTATTTCAAAACCTGTAATTAGAGGTTTGTCATCAAACCGTGTTACTGTATTTAATCAGTTTATGAGAGTAGAAAATCAGCAATGGGGTGCTGAACATGGAATGGAAATTTCAGGATTTGGAGTCGAATCAGTTGAAGTTATAAAAGGTCCAGCATCTGTTTTATATGGAAGTGATGCAATTGGAGGAGTTCTTTATGTGAATCCAGATTCATATTACAATGGAGAAGGCTCTGAAATAGAGTTAGCAACTATATATAATTCAAATTATCAAGGCCTTACAACTAATTTAGGAATCAAAGGAGGTTCAAATAAATTATCTTATCTAGTTCAAGCCAGTCTTGTAGATAATAAGGATTTTAACACACCTGATGGGGAAGTAGAAAACACTTACTTTAAGCAGAGCGATTTAAAATTAGGATTAGGTTACACATCAGATAAATTTATCTCTGATTTAAGAATTAACATAAACAAATCTGAAATTGGAATTCCTCATGGAGATGAAGAACATGATGATCATGACGATCATGACGATCACGACGATCATGACGACGACGATCACGACGATGACGATCATGACGACGACGATCACGATGATGATCATGATGAACACGAAGAGGAAAAGAGTTACCAAGATCTTGAAAACACAATGATTTCATGGAAAAACAGATTCCTGTTTGAAAACAGATCTGAAATTGAATTTACATTAGGATTTAGCTCTAACAAAAGAAAGGAATTTGGACATCACGAAGAAGAGGGACACGATGATCACGATGACGATCACGATGATGACGATCATGACGATGACGATCATGACGATGATGATCACGATGACGATCATGATGACGATCATGACGATCACGACGAACATGGTGAGGGACCTGCATTAAACATGGACTTAGAAACGACAACTTTAGATCTTAAGTATATTTTTCCAAAATCTGAAAAACTAGAACTTATATTTGGAGCTAATATGCTTTCTCAAACTAATACCAATTTGGCTCATGAAGAACTAATACCAAATGCTGAAAAGAAAGACTTTGGTCTATATGCTATGTCTCATGTTCATACTTCTAAATGGGACATTTTACTTGGTTTAAGAACTGATACTAGAAATATATCAACTGCAAACTTTGATAAAGATTACAGTAGTTTTACTAGTTCATTAGGTTTTAAAAGAGATTTTTCAGAAAATAAAATTTTTAGAATTAATTTTTCAAATGGATATAGAGCACCTAATCTTTCAGAGTTATTTTCAGATGGTGTTCATCACGGAACTGCTCAATATGAAATAGGTGACAGTAATTTAACTGAGGAGAAAAATTTCCAAACGGATATTTCTATATCTTCTTTTGGTTCAGATTCTAGTTTTGGCTTAGATGTTTTTTATA
>Ga0206130_10002571_pt1 | contig 25004 bp, 21 predicted proteins | sample Helgoland_Spring_9_FD_148637 | JGI IMG/M metagenome (GOLD analysis project Ga0206130, IMG submission 148637) | Pelagic subsurface seawater microbial communities from Kabeltonne, Helgoland, North Sea - Helgoland_Spring_Bloom_20160512_1 | ecosystem: Environmental > Aquatic > Marine > Epipelagic ...
CTGTATATTTATTATATATCCGGCAATATTTTAGTTGTTTATATCTGTTTTAAAAAACAATTGTAATAAAATATAAAATTGAATCGTTATGTTTACTTATATTCATTGGAACAAAACATAAAGATGGAAAAACGTTTGAACACTAAAGTTGAAGGTTATGTTACATCTTTTAAAAATGACATACGAAATAAAATTATTTCGTTGAAGTTGAATGAAAATAGTGAAGTTGGTGCTTTACTTGAATATATTTATGATTATGACCGTTTGACACTCGAGAAGAATGATTTCGTTAAACGTAAACGTGTGAAAAATTCAATACCCGAAAACAACCGTTGTTTAGCAAAACGCGCAAATGGAGAACAATGTACACGACGACGAAAAGACGTTGATTTCTGTGGAACTCATTCGAAAGGGACCCCACACGGTCTTATTGACGCAAATGAAGAACAGCAACATCATAATCATTCAATTGAAGTATATGCACAAAATATTAAGGGTATTGTATATTATATTGATAAGCATAACAATGTTTATAATACTGAAGAAATTATGTCAAATAAACAAAATCCAGGGGTTATTGCCAAGTGGGAAAAGCACGGTGATATTTATACCATTCCTGATTTAGGTATTTGATTGGACTTTTCGCATAATGGTCTCTTTTATATTTTCTTCTCTGTTCGCAAGGATGAAATTGTTTAATTCGCTTGCTTTATTCGGATCACCATTGTAATATTGGGACAGTATATTTAGAAGCATTTTTTTTGAAATCGGTTTTTTTGTTTTCCGGGTTTTACATTCTAATTTTCCGTCTTTTAAATCAAAACTGTCGATGTCCTTTTCTTTCATCGATTGTAACAGTCCATTTGATATAGATTCTTTCTTTTTTTTTCTACTATTCAATTCTTCTTTTAATGTTCTCATTTCATTATCCAATTTTACCCATTCCTTAACGGAATTTATAATTTCTGGAGTAATTTCCATATAAAAGACAATATATGTAATCTTTTATATTCTATTTAATTCTTTTTTTTACTTATTAAATATATATATATATGTATTTATTGAATAACCGAAAAAATGGTCGATATAACAATAGACAATCAATAAAACAAAGTGTTATGATGCCAATTCAACATGTTCCAGTGTCATTGAATAATTTGCCAAATGAAGATGCTATTAAAAAACCACGGGTGAAAGAAATGTTATGGGGAGAACCCACGTGGTTATTATTTCACACATTGGCTGAAAAAATAAAAGAAGATGAATTTCCAAAATTACGAAAGGAACTCTTGGACAATATTATGAAAATATGTAATAATTTACCATGTCCTACATGTGCTCAACACGCAACACAATATATGAATAGTGTAAATTTTAACAATATACAATCAAAAGAACAATTGAAACTATTTTTATTTGCTTTCCATAATGAAGTGAATCGACGTAAGGATTATGAAAAATTCAATATCAATGATTTGTCCAAATACAATAATGCTGTCACTGTAAATGTAGTGCGAAATTTCTTTTATCATTTCTCGAAACGAAGTTACAATGTTCGCATGGCAGTTGATAACATGCATCGACAAAAGATGTTGAAAGACTTGCAACCTTGGTTAGAGAAAAACGCATATAGTTTTTATGAATAAATAACAATAAATGTATATTATTGTCTTGAAATAGTATATAATGCCAAAAATACCAATTGAATATTGGTATGACTCTCACCATACCGGAACGTTGCGCATCTTAGACCATAATACAAAAACTATTTACGGAAGTGACCCCAAAGAACTTCGGTGGAAAGTTTTTTTTGATTATAAAGACGGTAATACATTAGTTGTGGATTTTCAAAATAAAAATAAGCATCATGGACGAACAATTTTAGAAACAACATATCAACATATGCGTAATGAATTACACTGGTCTGATGGGAATGTTTGGAGACGTATTCGATTAGATCCTTCCATTGTCTTGGACTATTATAAACATTAAATATCTTACTATCTATTTAAGATATTTATTTACTTTTTGATTGGTCGACATTTATACAAACTTTTCGTCGGTTTGGAACATACATCTTTGTTACTAATTCCACTCATGTATGCTAAGTCGGGGGCATTTGTAGAATCAATCATCATAGCCCATAATGTTCCCATTAATGCTGCCAATATTAACGATATTAACAGATATTTTGGACTGGAACAGAGATTTACGGTACTCCACATCATATCGGCAACAATTAATATTGGAAATAATATAAATGTGGCAATATTTTGCGTTTGGAGATTGTTTATAGAAATGAAGTATCCTAAATATGCCAGGGTATAACCAAATACTGTTTGACTTAGTGGCAATACTGATATGGGTTGCGAATTACCTAATGTTAATTGTGTACAACGAATTTTTGAATAATCGGTTGGCATTAGACCCTTTGGGGGAGAAAATTTCTTTAATATATTTCCAAGAAGAACCACCACAATGGACGTGATCAATAAACCGATTAAATATATAACACCCTTTAAATCCTGGTTAAATAAAGATTGAAGTGTAAAATAACTGACTATAATAAAAGGTGCCAGTCTGAAAAACATGTACAGTATGTTAATGATGTTGAGATCCATTTACAATTTCTTTATATTAGTATTAGAAATTGTAAATCACTAAAGTTCAGTTAATTATGTTTATTAAAAAATATGTTTGAACACTTCATCAATATGATCGACCGCATGAAAAGTGATTTCATTCAAGTCCAAGATACTTTCGTATTTTTTAATGAATTCATCGAAATCTTCCTTATTTTCAAGTGGGTACAATATGGTTTTTACACCTGCACGAATACTTCCTATGATTTTAGAATCTAAACCACCGATTGCGGTAATTCTTCCACGTAAGTTTGTTTCACCTGTCATAGAAATGGTATTATTAATTGGTTTGTTATTTAATAGACTGTAAATTGCTGATGTAATAGCACCTCCGGCAGATGGACCATCTTTATTGACAGCACCCTCGGGACAATGAATATGAATTCCCTGGTTCTTGGTTTCTTCGAACTGTTTCATTAATTCCTTCTGTCTTTCGGGTGGGGTTAATGACCAAGCAAGTGTCTTCGCAACTGTCATACTCTCTTTCATAACATCTCCTTGCATACCTGTTAGTTTTAAGTCCAAGAAATTCGAGGCAGGGAAAAAACTCGATTCAATTGGAATAATACCACCCTTTCCAAGAGCATTTGCCCACATACCATTCATGGTTCCGATCAAGGGGGCTTTGTGAATCTTCATGTCATTCACCTTTCTATTCTTCTTTAAATATTTTGTTCCTAAATCTTCAATTGTTATTGTTAGAGGCAATTCAATAACTTCTTTCTTTTCATTGGCGTCCAAGAGCGTCAAGTTAATTTCACCATATAAATCGAATAAAACCTCTTTTAGTTTTCTTACACCTGGTTCCATTGTATAAGTTTCAATAATATGTTTAACCACCTCCTCTGAAAGGTTTACTGTATTATCAAATCCCATTTTTTCGTTCAATTCTGGTTTAACAAATTTATCAACAATCACAATTTTATCAGTCCAAGAAAGATTCTCAAACTGAATACGATGAATACGATCTAACAAAATACGGTCAATTTTATTAGGATCATTATAAGAAAATATGAAAAGTGCCTTGGATAAATCAAACGGGATTCCACTGAAGAAGCGATCCTCAAATTCATCGTTTTGCGTTCCGTCAATCAAATGAGTTAAAATACCAATAATTTCGCGACCTTGTTCTGTATTACTCACCTTATCTAACTCGTCAATATAAATGATAGGGTTCATGCATTTACTCTCCATAAGGACATCCACAATCTTACCCCATGTCGAATTTACATAGGTGTAATTATGACCTTCCAATGTAGAACCGTTGGAAGAACCACCTAACGCAATAAACGAAAAGGGGCGATGAACTCCATTATCGTCCTCCAAACAACTAGACAGTCCACGCTTTGCCAATGATGTTTTACCAACACCAGGAGATCCCTCAAATCCGAAACAATATCCTTTTTGTTCACCATTAATCCATTGACCGACGATCTTTAGAATTTGACGCTTTGCTTCGTCATGTCCGTAAATACAATCGTCTAAGTCTTGTTTAATCTTTGTCATGGAAACATCCACGTTCACAAGTTCATCATTAATATGCGTTAATTGTTTGTTAATGTTAAGATTAATATGACTGGGATTGATGATATTTAATGCCTCGTATATTTCCTTCTTTAATTCCTTATCTGTTTTAGCACTATCCAAATGCTCACGAAGATGCTTTAAAAGTGACTCCTTGTTGCGATCCTCTTTCGGAATAGTATCTACAAAAATATTTAGCAGTTGAGTTAATGTAGCCTTGTTCTTCTTGGACAGTTTGGAAAGACATTCTTCAATTGATGTAATTAATGAGGTATGCTCAATCTCATCCACTGCCGTTTTTATCTCGTATAGAGTATATTTATTCTTTTGGGTTACATTTGCGTCAATCATGTGACTCATATTTTTAAATGTATCATTTAATGAATCCATTTTACATAATATAGGTTCTTTTCTAAATATGCCAAATGGGATTTTTACTAGTGCCTCTAAATATTGTTTCGACTTACTCCCTTGGTCATCAGAACGACTCTTGACCTCCTTCAATTTCATCAACGCCTTATCTTTGATTTTTTGATCTGCTTTCATTAGTAATACTTGCTGTTCCAAAGAAATCTTGGATGTATCACATGACTCTAGTGCGTTCTGTGTAAACTCAATGGTGTTGATCATTGTTTCTTTGAAATATTGCTTCAATTTCCACGGTAAAGATTCATAGAGTACGGTTTGAGCAGTTGTATCCGCATTTTCATTGTTCTCACTTGCTCCTAATAAATCATACAACATATACGCAATATATTGAACTTCATTATCGAGATTGTAAATTAGGAGATTCACTAACATCTTGCGTCTTGAATTTGTTTCCATTTCGAAAAATTTCTTGACAATAATTTCTACTTTGTTATTTTTAACATACTCAACATCAGTTTTCATTAGTTCAAACTTTTTGGAAAAATCGAGATTACTAAATATAAGAAGTTCCTTTAATGTAATACTTTCAATGAATCGATTAACTAAATCACTGTTGGATTCATGCTCATTAAGACTGATTTCAATTTCACTTAGACGAATTTTAACAAACTCGTTATTCTCTAAGTACTGAAGAGGAATGTCCTTTATTAAACCAGATACACATAATAACTTCTTATCTTCACTGTTTCTGATAATGGTTCTTAATCCATATACGGATTGGTGAATTGATGAATACATGGTTGATGGTTCGAAACACTCGATGTGACTAGACTTGTCTATTTGAATAGTGTAACTTGTTATTTTGTTTGTAACATCGTCTTCGCTTGTATCTACTTCCTTCCATGGCAAATTTTTATATCCAACTGGAATAAGATACTTTTCTATTAGTTCAAGTTTATTAGAAATATATAAATTTTTTTTATCGTAATTGTCAATACTATCGTATTTTGTTCCAAATACCACATAATAAATATCATTGATTGAATAGGTTCCGTATGTTGAAAATATGATAGATAATTTGTCAAAAATAGTTTGGATAATAGTTAATGTGCTATTCATGTCGGATTCTGAAATAGGCATACTTTCTTTCACTTCTTGTGCCGACTTATATACAGTATGTAAATGATCTGTACATTGACCAATACTACTTTTACTAAAAATATCATATTGTTTACAATATTCTAAAGAAAGGTAGGTCCTCTGGATAATATCAATTACCTGTTCCAATTTTTTATCAATGAAACTATTAAATTCATTGTTATTTACCTTAGAGGGCAATTTTAATGTTGTTGTTGGGGTTTTTGTCGACTTGACCATTCTGTATAATGTAATAATATATTAAATTAATTTATAACAAATTTTTAAACCATATAAAAATTTGTTGCTATATTTTTATATAACCATGGGAATTCCGAGTTATTTCTCGTATATTATTAAGAATTATTCTAATATTATACGTAATTGTAAACAAATAGCAGATGAGTCTGTTTGTTTTCAATACCTATATATGGATTGTAATTCCATTATTTATGATGAATTTCGTAAATTAGAAGAAGAAATTGCTAAAGATATAATTTCGGTTGAAGATTTGGAAAAGGTCTTGATTCAAAATATTATTTCTAAAATAAGTCACTATATTGAATATGTAAAACCAGAGAGTCTTGTATATATTGCGTTTGATGGAGTTGCGCCATTTGCTAAAATGAATCAGCAGCGAAATCGCAGACATAAAAATGGTATTATAAAGCATATTCAAGACCATATTTCAAAAGATTCTAAACCCTCTATTTGGAGCACGTCTAATATTACTCCAGGAACAAATTTTATGAATGAACTTTCGTTAAAAATAAAAAAGGCGTTTTCGAATTTAGAGTCACATTTCAAGGTTAAAAAGATTATTGTTTCTGGATCTGACCAACCCGGTGAAGGTGAGCATAAAATGTTTCAACATATTAGAAATAATAAAAATAAAATTTCAGGAAACGCAGTAATATATGGACTAGATTCGGATTTGATTATGTTGTCGCTATTTCATTGTCAATATTTTCAACAAATGTATATTTTTCGTGAAACGCCCGAATTTGGTAAACAACTTATTGAACAATCAAATAAGAGTGAGTATATGTTCCTAGATATTCCTAACTTTTCGAAAGCAATCTTAACTGAAATGAATTGTGACGTATATGATCATCACCGATTATATGATTACATTTTTATGTGCTTCTTTTTAGGAAATGATTTTTTACCACATTTTCCGTCTTTGAATATTCGCACGAATGGCATTGACATTTTACTCGATTTGTATCGTTCGCAGTTAGGAAAACATAAACAACGAACGTTTATTTCATCCGATTTACAAATTCAATGGAAATGGGTGTATGCTTTCGTAAATGAATTGGCAAAAAATGAACACAATCGTATAATTAATGAGTATGATGTTAAGATGAAATTTACTAAACGAAATTGGGGCGTTGGAAATGAAAAAGATCGCGATTTTTTGGTTCAAAGTGTTCCTGTTATTTATAAACCCGAGGAGAATTATATTTCTCCACAACATCACTACTGGGAAATGCGTTATTATAAATCATTGTTTAATGAGAATGTAGACACTCGAGATGTATGTATGAATTATATTGAAGGACTAGAATGGGTGTTTCGATATTATACAGACGATTGTCCCGATTGGAAATGGAACTATCAACATCATTATCCCCCATTATTTAAAGACTTGTGTAAACATATTCCCCAAAAAAATGGATATATTATTTCTGCCAATAGTAAACCATTCTCACCTTTCGTACAACTCGCATACGTTTTGCCCAAAAGTAATCATGGATTACTACCTGAATATATTGAAGACGTTTTATCTACCACAAATTACTACAATGGACAAACCAAATATCAATGGGCGTTTTGTAGATATTTTTGGGAAGCTCACGCAATATTGCCTACTATTCCTATGAATGTTTTAGAAAAATGGGACGATGATTGGAAATAAATAAAATTGAATCTTATTGTGTATATATTTTTTATGTAAACTATTATTACTATGAACGAATTCACAGAACAAGTCAAGGATTGGAGTGCGAAAGTGCTTGGTTATATACCACATATAGTATTCGTGTATTTAGGATTGACTATTACTCATTATGTTTCGGCAAATTTATACCCCGCATTGTGCACCCCACTTACAATTACGGGATTTATTATGGCACCTTTTATCGTAGTCACTCCACATTGTCAGGGTCTACGATGGATTATCCATTATACGGGTGATCAAATTCGTAACACATGGGTTTGGGTTGGAAGTTATTTAGTATATTATATTGGTCAGTATATTACTCCTTATTTCATTAGAAATGAAAATAAAGATCAGGAAAGTCACGATAAAATTGAATAATAGTATATTATTATGAATGTTATTTAATAATTAAGTTTAATTTGATTATTAAATTCTGTATATATTACATATATGACAACTGTAACACAAAAAAACGATACTTATATTATTCATTTAAAAAAAAATACGAATATTGATATGTCAAAAGTATATAATCAATCGTTTTTTTCTATTTTTCCATTGAAAGGGTTACGTGTTTTTAAAGATACAATGTATAGTGAATCAAAAATAAAAGATGAAAATGAAATGAACCCGAAACCACAGGAAATAGTGGAAAATAATCCAGAAAATAGTGATGTTCAGGATGATATTATTAATATATTAGGAAAAGAAACCGCACCAAATAGTTATACTGAATTACCATTACAACCTACCGAATCATCTGGAGATGTTTCTAATACTCATGACACCAGCGACAATGATGATGGAACATTTTATAGTAATCTATCCGGATATTTAACCAAATATATACCTTCTGCGTTTTTACGTAATGATGATCCGAGCAATATGGGAATGAAATTAACCATTCCACTTGATATAAAGTATCCCGTGTATACATTTAAGGATTATATAACGCATGTGCGCAATAATGGTTTTTTAAACGTAGAAAATAGTTCATTGGAATATGACAATTTATATGTTATATTGCGCGATTTGTTTATACAAATTGAATATTTAAAGAATGTCGGATATATGTTTGATAAATTAGAGATAAATAAACTTATAAAGGTCCAAGAGAGATTTTTGTATTTAGACAGCGAAAATATTGTTATTTATAATAAAAAGGATGAACATAAAAAAGAATTGAATAAAACATTTTTAAATTTAGTTCGAGATTTATTACAATTAAATTCTGAAGGCGAAGTATGTGAACAACTGAAAAATATACAATATACACAACTATATTATTTCATTAAACGCATCGAACGAGAAGGAGTTATGATATGGATTTAACCCGATGGGAGGGTTTTTAAGGGAACCTAGGTTCCCTTAACACCCAATAAATATTATATATTATAAATATGATAAGGTTTAAATGTCATTAAAATTGATTTCGTTTTGGTTTTCGTTTTCGTTGTTCTTGATAATATTAGGTGTATTGGATAGATTGATGTGATTATGAATGTTATTGTCGAAAGATATGTTGTCATGTTCCGACAAATCATGTTTGGAAGACTCGTGATAAATTAAGATGGAAGGTAAAGAAAGAAGGTTAATAAGTTGAATATTATAAATGAAAAGAAGATCGCAATTTTCAATATTCGATTCCCAATCGCGAATGCCAACAAGTAAAGTATCGCCACTAGAAACCAAATTCGAGCGTTTATTGCGATTCCTGAATTTCCCGCGAATATGACAAATAACATTTTGGAAAAGGTTGTCTTTATAAACAAGATTGACATGACACATGCCATTGCCAAGCATTTTCAAAACTTTTGCATAACATTCACATTCATCTTCTGGCAATCTGAGTTTGTTATTAACCGGAGCATTAACCAATTTACGAGCAAGTCCTTTGGTTTTACAACCACCAGTGTTTTTAACCATGATTTATAAATTAATTTGTATGATATTGATTGAAATATATTGTTTCAATCAATTTTATTTCTAAGTGTTGTCCAAGAAATTTCACCGGAAAATCAATAAATCACTCATTTCTGGATAAGTCCTTTTCATCCGTTTTTTTTATAAATGGATGAAAAAAACTCGTCATTGATACAAATAACCACATGAACCACGAAAATGTTGGATTTAATGGTGTTGATATTGTTTTATAAAAATCTAAAAATTGTACGTCCAAGAAAACAAAATCTGTATATTCTTGGACACTTTCTTCCAAATCTTTGTTTTGTGTGTTGTCTGGAACATTTTCTTGGACACTTTCTTCCAAATCTTTGTTTTGTGTATTGTCTGGAACATTTTCTTGGACACTTTCTTCCAAATCTTTGTTTTGTGTATTGTCTGGAACATTTTCTTGGACACTTTCTTCCAAATCTTTGTTTTGTGTGTATTTTTGACTCTTTTTTTTGAATTCGTTGATTACTGTTTCTTGGACTTTCTCTTTCGAACTTTGAGAGAAAACTATATTTTGATTTGGGTTCTCCAAATGTTTTATTGCGTCTAAGTATCTCTTCGCATGTTTCCTTGTACCAAGATGTTTTAAATATCTACTATGATTTGGGGCATCAAATTCGCAACATTCACAATAAGATGACATTATATAAATATAAAAAGGGAAAATTTTTATATACATTAAAGCAAAAAAAACATAGTTAGTTAGTTAAATTACAAAAGATTATTTATTAAAGGGTTGCGCTAATAGTATTGGTGGTTGCGTCATAGGTTCCAATCTCGTCATGAGTATCGACGCTGTAAATGTTATTGTCACCGTCAATCAAATAGGACTTTCCAGCAATCTCAATCTCCTGAGTGTGGATCTCCTCGTCCTCTTCCTCCTCTTCCTTCGCTTCCTCCACAACGACAGGAGCAGCAACAATGGGTGTCTCTTCCTTCTTGGACTTCTTTGTTGCCTTGGGTTTCTTCTCAGCCACCTCCTTCTTGGCCTTAGGTTCCTTCTTGACAACCTCCTTCTTGGCCTTAGGTTCCTTCTTGGCCTTAGGTTCCTTCTTGGCCTTAGGTTCCTTCTTTGGTGCTCCGGGTGCCTCGGCAACCTCAACCGTTTGAGTTTCAGGTGTTGCTGGAGCAACCATAACTGCCTCAGTATCAACCGCAGTTGCTGCGGCAGTGAGTTCATTTACCAAATCGCTTGCTCCTCCATCATTAGCAGTTGCCTGAGCAACCACATCGACTTCAGTGTCATTGGCAACGGTCGTGTTCTTCTTAGCACGGGACTTCTTGGGTGCGGTTTCACCATCTGCCTTCTTGGCGCGAGTCTTCTTAGGTGCCTTAGGAGGCTTGTTGCGGTCTTTGACGAACTTGGTCATTGCCTTCTTAGTAGTCTTGGACTCGGAAAGATAAGATTCATAAAATGCCTCCTGATCTTCCACAGGAGCAAGCAACTTGATTTCGGAATATGCGGATTCGACTGCCTCATCAGTAATGAGACCCTTCGAAGAGAGGAATTGAATAAGAGAATAGTTAGATACGAGGAAGCGAGAGTGCTTCTCCTTCAAAGTGGGTTTGCGAGGCTTCTTCTCCTTCTCGCCTTCAGCAGGGGCAACCTTCTGGGCAACCTTCTTGGGAGAAGGCACCTGAGATCCCTGAGTGCTGGTGGTAGTGGTAATAGCGTTTGTTGACATGATTGTTTTGAAAGACTTCTTCAATTAAATGTTTGATACTACTGTTTAGAACTCAAAAAAGACCTTCAATTTTATGTCTTTTTGAGCACCTTTTTGGCACATTATGTCCAAGAAGGTTCCGTTAAAAGTTCCGTTAAAAAAGGTATATCTACCCTTTTTATTTGTACAACCTACTATGTTTAATTCTCTTCATAGGCTAGTTTGTACCATTCTCTTGCCATTACGAATATAAATATTCCTAATATAATGAGCGTTTCTCCAATTCCTGACATCTTGATTTAATCTTACTGTTTTAATTATTGTTTACTTACAGTAAAACCGAAAAAAAGCAATCAATTTTACAAAAATATTCCCCGGACGCACTTTACAAAAACCGATAAATTACCGGAAAATCAATAACTCACTCATTTCCCGATAAGTGAAAAAGGGAGTTTTTCTTAATATATTAAAATTTTATAAACAGTCTAACTAAAGGATAAATGGGCAGAGATTTTATTGAAAGTGTCGGGTGCCGTGTTTGGTCTGAATCGTACTTCAGTAACAGGGGATCTACACACAGGACAACAAATGTTTTGTTTTTTTAAAGATTCAACTGTACAATTTCCACAAAGGGTATGCTTACAACCGAACGCAAGAACAGTTTGGGGTGAAATGTCTTCCATACATATGGGACACGTGGGATCCACAAAATAGTTGCCACTATCTGGAGCATCCATCACTAGACCAATCTTTTTCCGATTATCGTGTCGGGCTTTCGCATCACGACAGAGGCGACGATGAATTGCGATTGCCCCTTCCATATGACGCCGAAGATCAAGAATGTCTCTGTCAATGTTGGGTGCATGCGGGTCTTGCATAACAGGTAAGGGTCTTGGAGGAACAGGTATTGGAGCAGGTCTTGGAGGAGCAACTGGAAGTTGAGCAGGACGCACATAGTTTTGTATTCGCTCTTTAAATGTGAAACAACCTCTTGGATAAGGTCTTACAAATTCTAGTACACGGTTCCCTTGTCTTTCGGCAAGAGGGATTCGCCACCATCCGCGATTACGAAATTCACCATCTAACATACTCCAAATGCGCCTCCAATAGGGAAGTCCTATGCGATCCGTGGTGCACCAGTTTTTCACGAGTTCATCTGTCCAACCTTCGGGCATATTCTCGCCCAACCAGTACGCTTTAATGCGAGCAACAGACTGTTGAAGTACTTCGCTGTTACAACTTGAGGCTTGATGCCCGTTTTGTCTACAAATTGAGCACACCATAATTTAATAAATATATGTTTTGTCCAATCCACAAAACAGAAAAGAGAGTTTCGATTTTATGGTTGTCCAAGAAAAAAGGTATTTGGTTAAGATATGTTAAAATAAAATTATTGTTTTTGAACAGTCGAGGCAGTGGGCAAATGTGGGACGACCGGGGTTACTTCCTGGGTTACTTCCATATTGAAGTCATTCAGAAGGTTGCGGGGAATGCCGGCAACATAGTCTTCTCCACCCCCAGCAGCGCGAGGAGGGAGACCGAATTCGTGGGGGGATCTTTTGTAACGAGGCATATTGATTGTTTCTTACCATAAATGTTCAAAAAGACATTCAATTTTACTCAATTTCCGATAAATCACTGGAAAATCAATAACTCACTCATTTCCCGATAAGTATATATAGGAATTTTCAACGGAACCTTGGGATCCAGTCTTGGACTCGAGTTGGGGGATAGATCCGTTGGGAAAGGGGTGCTCGAGTGCCTGGGACATATTCTGCTTCATCTATTGTTCATCGCTTCTAAAGGAATAAAATACGGGAAATTATAAGGATACAGTGGAATATTTGCTCCGGCATAATTACACCAGTGATCTTCATTTGAATCGTCAATCAAAAAATGATCCATATGATAAACAGAGCATAAAGTACAACTTATACAAAGCGATTCAAAAGTCATATAATAATAAAGGTGACAAAAAAATGGTCGAAATAGTATGAATAGTATGGGTGATATAATGTGCTTCTTGGACTACAATAGAAAAAGAAGAATAGATCTATATAAAAAATTTATGAGTACCAAAAATTCATATGACATATAGGACTTAAATATTAGGTTTGGTATATATACAGAGAAAATGGGAAGATATTATAGTGGATCAATCGAAGGCAAGTTTTGGTTTGGTATACAAGAAAGTAATGATATAGAAAATCTGATAAATATTCAAGCAAATGAACCGAAGTTATTATGGATTGGGTGTAATTGTTATATCGAAGACGAAAAAGACGACTATTGTAAAGATTGTTATGATAGTTTGGAAGATTTCTTGGACAAAGAAGGAGAGGACATAGAAAATGGAATACATTTCTACGAAGACAACGAAATTGTTTATGAAATAGATGAAGGTCATTTACAAGAATTGAACGAAACCTTAACCACTATAGAAGCAAGTTTTGATGACAATTTGAAAGAATTGTGTAACAAGTTGCCCAAAAATTTACAAAATGCATTTGAAGGACCTTTTTCCGAAATAACTACTTATATATCGGAAAACAAAACGCATCCATTCGAGAAAATTGCGACATATTGCTTGGGGCGTCAGGTGAAATATAGTTTGGAAAATGAAGGTCAATGTTCATTGTATTGTGAATTATAATATGAAGTAACAAAAACGCATATTATATTTTTTTACGAAGGCGATGTAAGTCATAAATAGTGACAGAATCGTCATAAGACCCAAGACCTTTAAATAAAGGTTCATATCCATTTTTTTTGAAAAAGTCGACAACTTCAGATCCTCCAGTAGGTTGCCAAGCCAGCAATGACACTACTTGGACCCCAAATTTCGCTTTTAGTTTGTCTTCAGACCCTTGTAAAAAATGAGTTCCAAAACCCTGTTTTTTATATTGATCGTAAATTTCCAAATCGCTCAAAACAGCAACACCATTGTTTATGGTAGTTCTACAATGTCCAATATGGAGGGAACCCTTGAAAAATTGGAATTGATGTAAAAAAGAATTGGTTTTACTCGACAAAATACGAATAGTCATTATATAGTAATAGACAAAATTTGAAATACATATATTATGACGGACTGTATTTAGAAAACACAGAATAATTACTATGTTTGTGTGAATGTTGTATATCAGCATCACCGTATATACGTAATATTTTGGACACGGTTTCGCTGCGTTGAACGTCGCGCATGTCCATTTTCACGATTTTAATTTCGCTCACAGGGTTTTCATAAGTATCTAATTTGTTCATTATGTCCAATAATCCGTTGTTTTCACACCGATCGCTTTGTTTTAAATCGCCGGTAATGACTATTCGCGAATCTTCTCCCAATCGAGTGGTCAACATAAGCATTTGATTAGGACAGGAGTTTTGCATTTCGTCAGCAATAATAAACGAGCGTTTAAACGTACGTCCGCGCATAAAGGATAATGGAGAAATTTCAATAATACCCGAATGAATCATGGAATCAATTTCGCGTAACGAATAAAATTCCTCCAAAATATCTAAAATAGGGCGCGTCCAAGGATGCGTTTTACTAACGATAGAATCGTGTAAATAACCACTGTCTTCTTCAATAGGGACAATGGGGCGTGTTAAAATAATTTTATCAATATTGCGATCCATGAGTTCTTGGACTGCGGTTGCGCAAGCAAATAATGTTTTGCCAGTTCCAGGAGGACCGGTGCTAATAAGTACCGAAATATTAGGATCATTCAAATAACGGGCATATAACTTTTGATTGGGACCACGAGGTTTATAGATAGGACAACTGCGTTTGTCGGATAAAAAAATATCGCGAGAAATGGATTTGTTAGAACTGCGCATAATAAGAGAAGAGGGTTTTTGAAATCGCAATCCACTAAAAGAAAAAGATCGCGCAAATATAGAAAACATAAATAAGTATTATATAAACATGATAATAAAATCAGATGAATTAAATTTAAACACTAAAAAAAGACACCATGGCAATCATTTTCCTATTTCCCGAATAGCGTTTGTCGGAAACACCGCCAATAACAACCCGACCATCTTGTAACATGGTCGTTAAAGAAGTATCTACTTTGTAACCTTGTGACTGTAAATAAGAAAATACAGACGGAATATCGTCAGCACCCATTAGATTCGAAGCGTGTTTGAAAGCACCGTAACCTGAACCAACTTGCGAAACAGGAAATCGCAACAATACATAAACGCAATTCATCATCGGGTCAAATGTTACATTGGGTTCTTGGAACGAAGATAGTTTAGGAAATTTACAATGTGTGACCATATTACCGAGTGGTCCTTGTGGCATAACATTCAATGAAATAATGTTTTGATATGTTTGTAAGAAAGAGTTATAAATAGGTTCTAAATAGAGAACAAAAGAAGAGTTTTGCGAAAATGGACTTTCCATAGAAACGGAACTTGTATTAACAATAGATTTGTTTGGTTTATGTTGAAAAGTCATGTTCATCTTTATCTTCATATTCAAATGAAAAGTATTATAATATAATATATTAAAGAGAATATGTTTAACTATGTTGTCCAGGGGGACATGCTCTTATAGCTCAGTTGGTTAGAGCGCTGTTCTTATATAGCAGAAATTAGCGCATTGAGTCAAGCAGAGGTCTGCGGTTCGAGTCCGCATTAGAGCATTGTGGACCTAAATACGTCCTAAAACTGTTTTAAAGCACGATTGTCCGAGTGGTCTAAGGAGCCAGACTTAAGACCTGGTAGCGTCAGCTGCGTGGGTTCGAACCCCACATCGTGCAAAAAATGTATATATTTGTATTTGTGTATTATATTGGTGCTCTTATAGTGTAGTGGTTATCACTCAGGACTTTGAATCCTGAAACCCGAGTTCGAATCTCGGTAGGAGCTTATAATGGAACCTAGGTTCCCTTAAACCCTCCTTGTAAGGTAATCTAGGTTTACTTATACCCGGTTAGCTCAGTTGGTAGAGCGCATGCCTTTTAAGCGTGTGGTCGAGAGTTCAAGCCTCTCATCGGGTGGGGGGAAGAGACAATCCCTTGGTCTAGAACCAGAAGTCTCAGTGGAAATGGAGGGACATTACCCCAAAAACGGTGTCTCACAGTCTTAAGCGAGATAAGGGGAGAGAGGGGCTTAAGACACGGGTGTAGGATTTTATGTGGAAGGGGGAATTTAAGGCATGGGTGTAGGATTTTAGGTGGAAATGGAGAAACATATTTCAATACTGATTATTTAACAAAAAATAACCTCTGAGCAATGTGACAAGTTATGAGTTAAATACAACGCATTTGGAAAGGCGTTTCACAGTTTTAAGCGAGGAATTATCGATAAGGGGGGGGCTTAAAACCGACCGGAATGTCGTAAATCTACCAAGCAAGATGGCGCAGAGGCAGCGCGTTGGGCCCATAACCCAAAGGTCGGTAGATCGAAACTACCTCTTGCTAACAAGGGAACATTTGTTCCATTAATCCCACATAGTCTAACGGTTAGGATATGACCCTTTCAAGGTCGAGATCGGGGTTCGATTCCCCGTGTGGGAAGTATAAATTTTTCAAAAAAAGGATATAAAAAGGAAAAATGATAAAGTAGAGGAGTGATGCCGCCTGAGAAAGATCATCATCGTATATTTGTGTAGAATATTTGTGTAGGATATTTGTGTAGGATATTATGCTCTCATAGCTCAGTTGGTTAGAGCATACGACTGTTAATCGTGAGGCCAAAGGTTCGAACCCTTTTGAGAGCGTTAGAAAAATATGACAAGTATAACGTCATATTTTTTGTATTGTATTAAATACCATATTATAATATAAATATGGTAAAACAGTTGAGTGATGTATACCAAATTTCAGAAGTTGACGGCAGTGCGTTAGGAATAACCAATTTCTTACGTTTATATACGTTTGTTAATGAAGAAACTTTCGATAAGGAAACTTTAGTACCGAGTATGTTAAAACAAGGTTCGTTGAGTAACATTGAAGATATAACGACTAATTATTTTAAACAATCATTAACAGTAGGAGACCCAAGAACAGGGATGGATATGCCCGATGGATTGTGGTCAATTTTAGGAGGTTTAATTTCATCAAGTCTTGACAGTGATAATTTGTTATTTCTCGCAGATACGAAACTATTATATGATTCAAGTGGGTTTGGAACTACTGGTTCAAAGACAATTTCTTATATTAAAATCAATGCCGATGGAAGTGTTGACCAGGTGACAAATGAATCTGTAACAGATTTAACTGTTGAGGATAAATGGATCTTTATGACTCTTCATGACCTTTCAACCGAAATTCAAGACAGAGCTGATTTAGATACAAAACTTACTGCTTATTATGATGCTGGTTCTGAAGAAGCAGCACATGCACTATCAACAGGCGATCCTAAACATTGGAACACAGAAAAAGTCACAGACTATAGTTATGTTTTTAAAGAAAAAGTTTCTGACTATCATCCAAAATTAGACAATTGGACTATGTCAAAAGGAACATCAATTACATTAATGACAGCAATGTTCATCAATTCTAATTACAATCATGATCTGAATTGTTTAGAACGAAACCTTCCTACACCTTCAACATTAGCAAATATGACACAAATGGATTGCCTATTTTGCGAGAATCCTGCTTTCAATAACGGTCAAGCAAGAGGAGAATCGTCTAACCCTTTATTATGGAAAACTGATTCGGCAACAATCATGGTATTCATGTTTGGAACAAATAACTCCACACCATCCATTTTTAACCAACGTTTAGGCGATGATAGTGAAACATATTTCAATACCAGTAATGTTCAAAATATGAATGGAATGTTTCGCTTATGTGTTGATTTCAATCAATCAATAAATCATTTTAAAACAGGAAATGTCAATAATACCGAACTATTTGGATTATTCAGTGGTATGAAAGAAATGTTTTTTGGCGCTACTTCATTTAATAATGGCGGCGATATGTGTATTGGCGATTTAGATGTGTCTAATGTAGAGAATTTTGAAAAAATGTTTTTCGGTGCAGTCAATTTTGATCAACAAATTAATTCATGGACCGTAAAAGAAACTGCGAATTTAACAAATATGACCAACGGATCTGGATTATTTTTGAATGACACAATGAACCAAGGTTTCAAAGATATAGCAACCCCAGGTATTGAATTATTTGGAAAAGAAAGTATGTGTCTTGATCTTCCTGTTGAAAATGCTGAAATTAAAGCATTAGTATCTCAAATAACTACCAAGCGATCAACGTTGACTTCCGAACATACTAAATTAAAAAATTTATTAACAACTGTTACGGAAAAAAACGATAGTGCTGCCAAATTTGTTAAAGATAATGGTCTAACTGATGACGACAAAGAGATCCTTACTAATTTATCGAATAAAGTTCAACAACCTTGGCAAAAGTCACCAATTGGATCAGATAAACATTTAGGAGAAGCACATGCTAATGCGTCTAGAGAGTTAAATTCTCTATATAAGTTGGCAACTCTTGCTGTTGCTAATGTTAAAGTTGCTATAGAAAAATATACAGATTCGGATGTATCTGCTCACGAAGCAGAAAAAATAATAGAAGGTGCGTTTTTAAATCAAAAATTCGAAATGATAGAATTAAATAAACAACTAAAGAATAAGGTGAATGACTTAGACCTGTCAACTAGTGATGAAGCATATGTAGCCAGTTTTATTGCTAGTTTAGACGCAGAATTGCTTGATATTGAACTCTCATTTGTTTTAGTAGTTGAAGTAGATAAAATTGCTGATACAAAACTTTCCAAATTAGAACAAGATCAAGAATCTTATACAAATATATTGGAACTTGCTAGTTCTACAAGTATATCCATAAGAACCTATCCTACTAGAGACGATTTGATAAATGCTTTAAATAAGTGGTATGAAATAGCAAATGATTCCGATGTAGAGACCGCAAATAGTTATATTGGTCCTGAATATGTTGGAAACCCTAAGTTTTGGGATGTTACAAATATTGATGATATGAGCAGTGTATTTAATAAAAAGACGGGAGATAAACACCCTGATATTAGTTTATGGGATGTAACTAACGTAACAATAATGAAAAATATGTTTAATGGATCCACATTTGATAATGATATTCCACTTGTAAAGCGAAAAAATGAAGACATAACTGTACGTGTGACATTGGAAGATATTAAACCTGATCGTTTCAAAGATAATGATGGACTCCAAAATGCTGTAGGTAATCCGGCTTACACTGCCTTCCTACAACAAATAGGTATGCCACTTTTCTTGGCAAATCAATATAGTAGTGTTCTGACTCAATTAACAAGTGCTTTAAAAATAACGAATACTAGAACGAATGAAGAATTAGATTTAACAATTGGTAATAATCTATCATCTGAAGACTTAACCCAAAGTGGTAATCCAATTCCCACTTTACCAACGGCACTGACCTCACCATATCCTATCAAAATAGTGAAAGAATTTACAATGAAAACTGGTGATATTTTACAAATTAAAACAGGTGATGCTTTTAATAACGACATTCATTATACAATCGAAGAAGTAGTTACAGATACTATTGAAAAACCAAGATTGTATTATTCTAGAACAGGTGTTAAAGCAGAAAATCTTGACTTAGAAATAAAAATGCCATCAGCATGGAAAACAGAGAATGTGACCACAATGGAAGGTATGTTTAAAGGCGGAACATTTAATCAAGATATAGGTTCATGGGATGTATGTAACGTAAGAGATTTCAGTGAAATGTTTAAAGATAATGAGGAGTTTGATAATGACGGAAGTGATTTTATAGACTCATGGTTTTATAAAAGATGTTTAGAGTAAGTATTTATTTAGAAAAATATTTATTAAATGAGAAATGATTTTATTTTTTGTATTTGTAAAAATAAGATTAAATATTATAAATGGCACCTAAATCGGGAGATTTAACCTTCACATTTAAAGTACCGGAAAATACTTCATCAACATTACAACTACCATTAAAGACAGGAGACGCTACAAGTGATCTTGACTATACAATTACGTGGAATGGAACAGAAACATCAAACGGTCCTCTTTCTTATACAGTATCGTCGTCAGCAACATCTCAAACAGTAACCGCAAAATTACAATTACACGCCGGTGCGTTTACCGAGGTAGATCCAACATTATGGTTGGGTATTGAGCATTTAACTAAAGTAGATGTAGGAGAAGCATCAACATTGTATAACCGTTATATTTTTGATGATAAAACCCAGACATACGTAACTGACGGTGTAACAAGTTCATATACAGATCCTTATTGGGGATTAAATGCGAAATTCAAAGCTAGATATGACGGAACTGAACTACATGACTCCTCTTATGGAATTCTATCACTGAATAGTTTATTCGAAGGTGCTAAAAAATTACAAAGTATACCTAAACAATTTTTGGTTTCGGTCCAAGATATAAACAATCTATTTAAGAATGCTACAGTAATCAATGATTCTAATATTCGTGATTGGAACCTCTATTATAGAATTCCTTTTATAGACGGTTACACCAATGAACCAACCTCAGAGTTAATATATGGTGCAACGCATATTATAAGTGCGATAAGTGCGTTTGAAGGAGCAATCAACTTTGACCAACCAATAGTACAGTTATTAAGGAATGAAAAAGAAAGTTTTGTGCCGAATATGACAAATATTTCGAAAAATAGTAAATTAAGTGAAGAAGATTCTTTTAAACAAGGATTTTTAGGACTTGATACGTTAGATCCTGTTTTCTTGAAAATATATATTGATAGTGACCCTGATTATAGAATCGGTTTAAATCCATATAAAATAGTTTATACAGATGTAAATGATGATACATATGATTATAGTTTTACATTAAGTCGTAATTCGAGGAATTATGTTTACCAAGAAACGAACGGTTATTTATCGACACCCTTTACAATAGATGAATTGGTAACTTATACCAATAAAAAGGAAATCAAGAAAATGGATTTAACTATGCCATATGGAACAACGAGTCCATTTGATAATCAAACCGAACAACAAGCAAAAGAAAATATTTCAAGAATATTTCAGTATACAAACGTATTCGACGCCGGACAAGAATTTTGGACTTGGAACACACGTCAAGGAGATGAAAAAATTCCAATTCGCGTAATTTATCATGAGCAAGGATATTTGAATAACTCCGAAACAAGTGATAAAAAGGTAAGTTTTGTCGAAATTGAGCGAATCGAAGTAAAAACTAAAGATGAATACAGTAGTGATGGTCTTGATTTATCTAAACCGGAAACCCTGAAATTAGTTTCGGAATACAGCACCGCAACCGATTATAAAATATCAACCGATAAAAACGGGACCCTTTTTGTAGATTCGTTAAACGATTATGATCTTAGATATAATATTATTAATGAAGATGCGGGTTGGAGTTCTCAAAATACAAGTTATAATTATTTCGTTACATTTAAAAGTAGTGCTGACGAAGACTATAGTGATTTAGCACATTGGTTACTATTGGATATAGTACATAAGGAACATAAAAGTGTCACAATGTTGCCTTTTCAAACAAGCAATGCTAAAAATTACAACTTAGACAATGGACAAAATGAATCGTGGGAAGTATTTGGAACATCGACAGAGCATTATTTAGGAAAACTGTTGATTGCGGATGATACAACGTCTATGCCAAGTGGATCCAATGTATCGAAGGATATTTTAAGAACAGGTATAATAATAGATAATGGAGAATATAGTGATATAATTTCATCCAAACGAGAAATATTAGATAGTAAAAAATCAACAATGCGAGCACTTCAAAAGGCATATACAACACATATTCGTAAAACAACTGTCACGGGAAAACCAGCAAGCATTGGAATAGGAAATGTATATGATGATAGTGAAGACGACGCAGATATTACATGGAACTTTTTTCGAGCATTCTTTTCGGGGAGGGATCAATTTTCTCAAGCACTGGGAAATAGTTCAGTAAAGACGCGAATACTGTATTGGCAGGAAGGTTTAGAGAGTGTTGACTCGACTACTGATGCATATATATCATATTTAGAAATAGGAACTGATGGAATATGGAGACAATTCAAAAAAGTTCCAGTTGACGACCAATTGGAACCAGCAATTTATATATATGCGGATATGATTAACCGAAATGCGTTAATAACAGATGGAAATGACTTAAGGACAAAGATAAATGCTTGGTATGCCGAGCGAGATTTAAATGGTGTCGACGCAGCTAATGCGTTGCCGGCCGGAGATCCTAAACATTTTATAACAACAACAGTAACAGATTTCACTAGTATATTTTATAACAAAATCGGTGAAAATCATCCTGATATTCGTTATTGGGATCTACAATCAGCAACAAGTCTATATTATATGTTTCAAAAGAGTACATTTAACAACTATATTACAACCTGGGAGAGAACATTACCAGGAAAAGATGGAAATCAATCTTCTTCATCATTGAAAAATGTTACAAATATGAGTTGGTTATTTCAAGGTAATGAAGAATTTAATCAACCTATCGGAAATTGGAATACTTCTAGTGTGACAACTATGTACTTGATGTTTGCTGAAGCAAGTAAATTTAATCAACATATAGGAAATTGGAATACTTCTGGTGTGACAACTATGGCGCACATGTTTAAAGGAGCATCTAATTTTAATCAAAATCTTAATACCAAATTAGTAACACTAGATGGTGTAGAATATACAGCATGGGACACAAAATTTGTAACAACTATGGAATCTATGTTTGAAAGAGCAAAAAAATTCAATTATGCTATACAAAAATGGAATACGTCAAATGTAATAACCATGGAAAACATGTTTAAAGGAGCATCTATGTTTAATAAATCATTAAGTACAACTTATAAAACGGATAATTATGAATTTCCTGATAATAAAACAATAAAGTTTAAATTAAGATTGGAAGATAGTTATGGTGATGACTGGCAGGAAAACAAATGGAAAGATAAGATTAATAGTATAAATGAGAATGCTTATGACAAAATCAGTAAAGGAGTAACAATAAAAGATCAAGATGGAAAAATAATGACTATGCGTGAAGTTGAATATTTCCTAAGTGAAGCAGGAAATAAAGATGTTGAAATGAATGATATAAAAATCGTTTTTGAGGACAGTAAGCAGGAAGAGGGTGATGTGCGTAATACCTTCAGAGAATTTACAGTAGACTTTACTTTGGGTACTAGTACGAAATATTATATATCAAGTGGTGATGAAATGTACGACGAGATGAAAATTAGTTTGACTTCTTTGGACGAAGACTACCCCATTGCTATAAGTTATAATGGTATAGATGCTGAAAATAAAAACAATGATTTGCTATTAGACGATGATATAATACAAAAACGCATGAACGCAAAGAATGATACATGGAATACATTGAATGTTAGAACCATGGAAAAAATGTTTTTACAGGCAGAATCATTCAATGGTAATATATCCAATTGGGATACATCAAGTGTAAAAACAATGCATAGAATGTTTTCCGGATTTGATGATATGAGTATAGACAAAATATTCTACTCTGGGTTTGCTGTTACAGATGGGGTTGGTGGTAGAGTAAAAGATAATAACTATATGGTTCTGTCATTCAACTATTATGATAATACAGGTGAAAATTCATTCGCACTCGCATCATCAAGATATTCCACATGGTTATACGACAAACAACAATTTCCAATAACATTCAAGGAAGGAGGTAAAATCACGTTTAGTGCGCAAGCACCGAAAGATGTGATTGTGTATTTTGGTTTTAATGAAAACAAAACAGGAAACATTCCGACTACAACCTATGAAACGAATAAAGTAACCATAACACCTACTCTAAGTAAATATGAAATTACTATACCGCCCAATACTACTGAATATTATAATGTTTTTCTTCACTTAGGAACTTATGATATTATGGCAACAATAACTGATGTAATAATTGAATATGACAATAAAAAAGAGAAGGATTATACAAGACCAATGTCATTTGATAAGAATATAGGTGCTTGGGATGTAAGAAATGTGACAAATTTTAAACAAATGTTTAAGAACAACATGGCGTTTGATAATAGCGAATCGGACTTAATCGATGGTTGGAAAACAGAAAATGATTAAACGTTAAAAAATTGGTATTTGAAAATATATAATAATTTATTATAGAGATGATGAAAAGTCCAGTAATCGATTTTACTGAAATGTTTTCAGGAGCAACCAGTTTCTGTAGAAAAATTAATTCATGGAATATTGATGAAAACGATATTCTCACAGATATGATGAAAGATAGTTGTTTGGTAAATAAACAGTTGTATGGTTTTACAACCGCCACACCTAGTTATACAGAATTCAACAAACCTATTTGTTTTAACAAGGATACAAAGATCTTATGTTTTATTGACAACAAAGAGCAATATGTTCCTGTACAAGATTTACGCAAAGGAACTCTTATTAAGACTTTGGAACATGGTTACAAACCTATCAATGTCATCAAGACTGGAACTTATCGTCTAGGAAGACCAGGTGTTGATCAAGGTATGTTTAAGATGAAGAAGAGAGGTTCCATGTTGGCAGATCTAGAAATGACGGGTCTTCATAGTATTTTGGTGGATAGAAACGATCCTGAATATACTGATCAAGTGGCACGTTTCGAAGTTGCTAATGCCAAATTCAAACGTCCTTGGGGATGGATGGTTGACGGTAAGAACCGCTTACCCGCAAACTCTTGTGTTCAATTTAAGAAAATGTCTGTAAGAGATTACACTGTCTATTCGTTTGCTT
>Ga0206130_10002572_pt1 | contig 25002 bp, 32 predicted proteins | sample Helgoland_Spring_9_FD_148637 | JGI IMG/M metagenome (GOLD analysis project Ga0206130, IMG submission 148637) | Pelagic subsurface seawater microbial communities from Kabeltonne, Helgoland, North Sea - Helgoland_Spring_Bloom_20160512_1 | ecosystem: Environmental > Aquatic > Marine > Epipelagic ...
CTACTTTCCATATCATCCATCCAGTTTCAAAATCCTCTTCAATAGCTTGCTCATGTATTTTTGACCAAAATTTTTCAACATCAATGTATGCATCGTTTTGTCCTTCTTCAAGTCTTACAGATGTATAAGTAATCATCTGTGAATATGTTATTGCAGTGAATAAAAGCGTAATTAATAAGTTAAATTTTTTCATGTGAATATTTTAAAGTTAAAAATCAAATTTAAAAAAATATTAAACATCCTAAAAGGTATGTTTATTCTTTTTCACAAGATTCATGAACGTCAGAAATTAAAGGTTTTATATGAATGTGTTCTTTTGGAAGTAAAAAACTAGCTAGAAGTTCCAAAAACATAGCAATAAAAGCTATTGTAGCAGTTATGTAGGCCTGCTCATATAAGGCGGAAACAAATTCTAATAAGTGAAATAAAGAATGTATTCTAAGCCCTAATCTTACTAGTTTGATAATAGTATTTTTCATTTAAAAAATTAGGGTGTAAAATTAATTATAAAGTATATAATGAAAAAATTAACAGGAACAATTTTCGCAAGTACAAGATTCGCAAGTACATCCTAAGCAGTTACCTTTTTTACAAGTATCGCATTCGCAATTACAGTTTGATTTAAACATATTATTAAAATTAAATTAAAGGTAGTTTATTTTAATTACTTGAGTTTTTCAATTTAAATGTTCGTAATTTTAGATTAAAATAAATTCAAATGTTTAGATTAGTTACCATATTAATTTCATTACTTCCTGTTTTATGCTGGGGTCAGTTAGATCCATCAAAAAAATACAGTGTTAACACAATTGCTTTTTATAATGTTGAAAATCTTTTTGACACCATTGATGACCCTAAAACTTTTGATGATGACAGAACTCCAAACGGCAGGGATAAATGGACAGAAGAAATTTACCTGAAAAAATCTAAAAACATTGCAAGAGTGATTTCTGAAATTGGAAAAGACATTGTAGGAACTTCTCCATCAATTATTGGTCTTTGCGAAGTTGAAAACAAGAAAGTATTAATTGATTTAATAAATAATGAAGAATTAAAAAATCAAGGATATGGTATTGCTCATTTTGATTCTCCTGATGAAAGAGGAGTTGACGTAGCTCTACTTTTCAAAACAAACAGATTCAGTCCAATATTTACAAAAGCATACTCACTATATTTAAAAAGAGATAATGGGGAAACTGACTTTACAAGAGATCATCTACTGGTTTCTGGCTATTTAGACAATGAACTAATACATTTCATTGTTAATCATTGGCCCTCTAGATCTGGTGGAAGAATGAGAAGTGAAAAGGGAAGAATTCTGGCTGGACAATTAAATAGAAAAATAATAGATTCTATATTATCTACAGATGTTAAAGCTAAAATTATAAACATGGGCGACTTTAACGATAACCCAACCGACAAGAGTATAAAGCCCACATTAAAAACTGTTTCTAATAAGTCCAAAATTAAGAGAAATGAGCTTTTTAATCCTTCAGAAAAATTATATAAAAAGGGATTTGGAAGTTATAATTACAGGGGGAAATGGGATATGTTAGATCAGTTTATGATTTCAAGTGAACTTTTAAAAAGTTCTGGTCACTTTTTTTTAAAAACAGGCATTTATAATGAAAAATATTTGATTAATCAAGATGGTAAGTATGAAGGATATCCATTTAAAAGTTTTGCAGGAGGAAGATTTTTAGATGGATATAGCGATCATTTTCCAATATATATGCTTTTAGCAAAAGAATTATAAAATGAATAATTCAATACAAATTTTTATCACCGGGGGTACTTTTGATAAAAGCTATAATTATAAAGATGGTAGTTTATATTTTGAAAAGACACATCTTCCAGAAATGTTAAAAAGAAGCAGATGTCGATTAAATGTTTCTGTAGAAACACTAATGATGTTAGACAGTTTGGAGATGAACGAAACTCACATTGAAAAAATAATTTCAAAATGCAAAACTTCAAAGTCTAATAAAATCATTATAACTCATGGAACAGATCGAATTGTGGAAAGTGCCAAAAAGCTTGAAAAAGCTAAATTTGTAGATAAAACTATAATTCTTACAGGTGCAATGATTCCGTACGCATTTGGAAGTTCGTCAGATGGTTTTTTTAATTTAGGATGTGCATTGTCATTTGCTCAATCTCTTTCAAGTGGAGTTTACATTACAATGCAAGGCCAATATTTTTTGCCTAATAATGTTAAGAAAAATAAAGAAAAAGGAATTTTTGAAAAAATAAATTAATCGTTTTTATCTGATAGATTATATTTTTTATTAAGTTCAAAGACTTTATCTGCTGAAAAAGATTTTTTATTAATTAACTCGAGTTGATGATTTAGTAACTCTACTTTTTTGTCAATTTTATTTTTGACATTATTATATAAATCCGATGCCTCTGAACTTAAATTGTTAATTTCAATTAGGTCAATAACATTATGCATTTCTTTCATTACAGCTTTCATTTGGTTTGGTAACCAACTAATAATAGGAGTTCCACCAGTTGCTTTTGCATATTTAGTATTAGCCATTATATACTTTTGCACAAACTGCCAATGTCCATTTCTAAAATGATATATTTCTTCTAAAATCCCCAATAAATAACATAACCCTTCAGAATTATTTTGCTTAGATAATAAATCAGAAATTCCTTCTTTACTCAACTCGTTTACAGTTTCTTCTAAATCTTTAAAAAATTCCTGAATACATTTTGGTCTATAACTTCTTAAGTCAATTAAATATTTTGTCAGTTCATTTTTAGGATAATGTTTTATTACACCACTAAAAATATCCTCCATTGGAATTATGTCATCTTGGGCACCTGTCTGTCCTCTAAACTGTTTGGGTTCATCCCAAACACCCTCATAAGTTACTCCGCTACCAAACAATTCTTCATTCCCTTTAACTCCCATGATAAACACTCTGAAATCATTATAATGATTCCATCTTGAAGCTTTCCACATTTCCCTTCTTCTACTGTTCATTAATTTCATAGTTTGGAAATTTTCTTTTAAAAAACTAACTGAACTAGTTAAGTTTTTCTCGTTTAAAGCATGTAAAACATTAATAACAGACCCTACTAAACTTGGAGAATGCTGATTGATGTCTACATGTAACATAATAAACCCAACTTCATCAGGCTGACCAGAAAAACGCACACACATGTCTAAATTTGACCATTTGTGATCTCCTGATTTATTTATTTTTTTAAAATTTCCAAGTGAATAAGCATAATGATAATCCAGCCAAGGGAATACGTCTAATTTATTTGAGACTTCTACAAAAGGTTGAGCGATTTGAATAGGAAGGACGTTTTGAGCTTTTCCATAATCACCTGTTTGTCTAAAATGCTGAAATGAAGGTTCTAAAGTATAAGCTGAAGCTAAGAAGCAATAGCCTCTGTATAAAGCTTGTATCAACATTATGTCCTTTTCTTTTGAAACTTTGTCAAAATAATTTGGCAATGATTTAACAGCATTATGAATAGCGCCAGGTATATCTAAATAACCTGACTTATCATTAATTTTAACTGGCATATTATCTAAAATATTTTGAAGTTGAGAATAATCTTGAGGCAATTTTTCTAGGGGAATACTTTGAGGTAAGAATCCATTTTGTTTACTAACATTAAAAAATCCATCAGAATATTCTTTTTTTATAAAGGCCATAATAACTGTTGTTTAATTAAATATAGTAATTCTTGTGATGTGTGTAATTGATTTACTAACTTTAAGTAGTAACACTTAATTTTAATAAAATGGGAAAATTACAAAAAGATGATCTTTCAAAATTAGGACACAAAATAAATCAATTAAAGAAAAGGATTTCGAGAACTGAAGTTAGTGGAAATACAGAAAAAATAGAATTTCGAAAAATGCGAATAAGTAAAATAAAAAAACAAATAAAAGAGATTATTTCAAAAAAGAAAAAAAAATGAAAAAAGTATATTTAATATTATGTGTCTTAGGAATTATCCTTCCATACTATCACTTAATAAATTTTTTGAAAAACAACCAATGGTCAATGGATGGATTTTGGAACGATATTTTTTTTGGCCCACATTCAGTTTCTATGATAGCAATGGACTTGACGGTTGCGGCTTCTGCTTTTTTGATCTATTTAATATATCAATATAAATCAAAAAAAATTAAAATATTAAAGTACATAGTTTGTTTATTTATAGTAGGATTTTCTTTAGCGTTTCCACTATACCTTTACGATACTCACGAAAAATAAATGGATTTTGAAAAGGCATTTAATCATTTGAAAAATGATAAAATTATGTTCTTTTTGATTAGTAAGTTCAAAAAAGATATTACACTAACAGATAGGTACGAGTCTAATTATCCAAAAGCGATTTCAATGCTTATTATTGAGCAACAAGTAAGTTTTAAAGCTGCAATTACTATTAAAAAAAGATTTCTTACTCTTATAAAAAACAAAAACACAGATCAGGTTCTAGAAATTGATGATAATGAAATGCAATCTATTGGAATATCACACAGAAAAGTAAACTACATCAAAAACACCTATTTATTCTTTAGAGAAAATAAAATTGATTTTGAAAATTTAGATGAAAATAAGGTAATTAAAGAACTGACTAGAATTAAAGGGGTAGGAAAATGGACCTCAGAAATGTTTTTAATATTTATACTTTTTAAAACCAATATCTTTTCAAAAGGGGACTTAGCATTAATTAACAGTATAAAAGTCAATTATAATATAAGCAAGCTTTCAGATCAAAAATTAGATGCTTTTATAAAAAAATGGAGTCCTTACAATACAATTGCTTCACTTTTACTTTGGAAATCAATTGAAGAAAAAGTTTTTTACAAAAAAATTAGATAAACCAAATATAATAAAAGTCAAAAAAACGATCAAAAACGATCAAAAATGATCAAAAACGATCAAAAACAGACGAAAAATCATGAAAATTAGATCATAAATGTTAAAATATATTTTTAATAAATTATTTTTTCCTTTAAAAATGTTTTATTAAAAAATCAATAAAAAAGACAAAAAATGATAAAAATTAGCCAAAAAAAGGCTAAAAATGATTAAAAACTGTCAAAAATGATTAAAAATAGAGTTTTTTCAAAAAAAATTTTAAGGCAACTTATGACCTAAGTATGTTTCTAACATTCTAAACCAATCAATTTCATTTAATTTTATGTTCAAAGAATTTTTTGCAGCACTAATTCTTTCGGGTTTAACTGTTCCTATTACAGGATGTATTTTTGAAGGATGTTTCAAAATCCATGACAATAATAATTGATCTTTAGAAGCATTATATTTCTTGGTGAGTTCATTAAATAAAAGATGAACTCTGTTATTACTCTCGTTTTCCTCTTTAAATATTGATCCTAATGGACTCCAGCTCATGGGAATGATATTATTGCTGAACATGTAGTCTAATGAGGAGTCAAACAAAGGTTTGTTGTGAGACAAAGAAAATTGTATTTGATTAGCGCTAACTTGAGTTTTGGCAGAAATTAATTTAGTTTGATTATTTGTAAAATTTGAAACTCCAAATGATTTTATTTTTCCATGAGACATTAAAATTTCGATCGCTTTAGAAATTTCATCTGGATGCATAAGAGGGCTAGGTCTATGTAATAAAAACATATCCAAGTAATCTGCGTTCAAATCTTTTATAGATTTTTCAGCACTAAATATTATATAATCCGAGTCATATTGATAATGTTTAACTTTATTTGATCTTGTTTCCCCTACATATTGAATTCCGCATTTTGATATAAACTGCACTTCCTCTCTTTTTACACTTGAACTTTTAAAAGCTTTTCCAAACTCAGTTTCAGTCGTATAGTCTCCATATATATCTGCATGATCAAATGAAGTAATTCCATTTTCAATGTTTAGGTGTATTAATCTTTCCATTTCAATTTTAGAAAGTGAACTTCCCCATTTACCCCAGTTCATACAACCTTGAATAATTCTAGAAAAATTAGATATCATTTGAATTTATTTTTTATTAAAATACTAATTAAAACTGACTTACATTTGTGAAAATTTAAAAAAATTGATTGCCAATTATACTAAAGAATTTCGTTATAATTTAAAATTATCCTTCCCAGTAATGCTTGGAATGTTGGGGCATACATTTGTAGCATTTGCTGATAATGTAATGGTTGGTCAGCTCGGCACAGCAGAACTAGCTGCAGTCTCATTAGGTAATAGCTTTGTATTTATAGCAATGTCTTTAGGAATTGGATTTTCAACAGCAATTACACCACTTGTTGCGGAGGCTGATGCATCCAACAATATTTCTGAGGGCAAGAACGCATTCAAACACGGCTTACTTCTTTGTACTATTTTAAGTGTTTTGCTTTTTTTAATTATCCTTTTACTTAAGCCTGTAATGTATTATATGGACCAGCCCAAAGAGGTTGTAGAATTGGCCATACCTTATTTGAATTTTGTTTCTCTTTCGCTTATTCCTTTAATAGTCTTTCAGGCTATGAAACAATTTTCGGACGGACTTTCAAATACTAAATACCCAATGTATGCTACAATTTTGGCTAACGTAATAAATATAATTTTAAATTACTTGCTAATTTTTGGAACATTTGGATTCCCTAAATTAGGAATAACTGGAGCAGCTATAGGCACTCTTTTTTCAAGAATTATTATGGTTTACTTTTTATGGATGATTTTCAAAAACAAAGAAAAGTTTAAGCCTTATATAAACGGTTTTAATTTCAAAAAAATTGAAAAAAAAATAAGTCTAAAACTTTTTAATCTTGGATTCCCATCAGCACTCCAAATGTTTTTTGAGGTTGGAATTTTTACTGCTGCTATTTGGTTAAGTGGAGTTTTAGGAAAAAACCCACAAGCAGCAAATCAAATAGCCCTAAACTTATCAAGCATGACTTTTATGATAGGTATAGGTCTCTCAGTTGCTGCTATGGTTAGAGTTGGAAATCAAAAAGGATTAAATGACTTTGTTTCTCTTAGAAGAATTGCGTTTTCTATTTTCTTTTTAACTTTTTTAATTGAAATTATTTTCGCATCATTTTTCTTAGTTTTTAGAGATTGGCTTCCAACATTATACTTAGACCAAAATACCCTTGTCAATATAAATGACAATAAAGAAGTTGTTATTATTGCTTCAAAACTGTTATTAGTAGCTGCTTTTTTTCAAATTTTTGATGGACTACAAGTGGCTATTTTAGGAGCACTTAGAGGACTACAAGATGTTAAAATTCCTGCTCTTATTACTTTTATTTCTTATTGGATTATAGGTTTTCCAGTTTGTTACTACTTAGGTTTGCATACATCACTTGAAAGCATGGGAATATGGATAGGTCTTTTCACAGGTTTGTTTACAGCCTCAATTTTACTTTATTTAAGATTTAATTATTTAACAAAAAAATTAATTAGTAGCGGTACCTAAATCCAGATATCATTTTTAGCAGTTAAATTATTTGGATCTTCTTCTCCAGTATTTACAACACCTTTTGGTTCAATTAACATTATTTGGGATTCTTTTTTGGACTTAGGCTTATGCTCAACTCCAGCAGGCACTACAAACATTTCTCCTTCTTTAATATTAACAGAACCGTCTCTAAATTCGATCTCAATTTCGCCTTTTATGACAATAAAAGTCTCATCAGTTTCTTTATGACTGTGCCAAATAAATTCACCTTCGATTTTTGCAATTTTAAATTGATAATCGTTCATTTTAGCTATGACTTTTGGCTGCCATTGTTCGCTAAATAGTTTATACTTACTACTAATATCTACAGGCTTATAATCCATAATCAATGTTATTTTGTATTGTATTTGTTTTTTAAAGTTAAAATTATAAAATCAAAAACATTTTTTAAATTTGAAAAAAAATATAAATGAGAACACGTTCAATGTTAAGATCAGGAAATCCTTCGTTAAATTCAAAAGTTTTTGAAAACTTAGAAAGACCCTCAAGTGGTCATTTACTTCGCGATGATGTGATGACCATTCAAGGAACAGTAGATAAAACAGGTATTTCTCTGGCACTTCTAATATTTGCAGGCTATTTTGCATACGTTCCTAATGGCTTAATGTACATGATAATTGGAGGACTAGGAGGGTTCATTGTCGCTATAATAACTATATCTAAAAAAACTTGGGCGCCTATCACAGTTCCATTGTATGCAATGCTTGAAGGCCTTTTGCTAGGCTCAATTTCTTACATGTATGGACAAATGTTTGAAGGCATTGTTCTAAATGCTGTTATCCTTACAGTCTCAATTTTAGTGTCACTTTTATTAGTTTATAAATCAGGATATATTAAAGTAACTGAAAACTTTAAACTTGGTATAGCTGCTGCAACAGGGGGAATAGCTCTGGTCTATTTCATTAGTATTATAGCGAGTTTTTTTGGAATAAATTTTTCATTTCTAGATTCCACTAATGGTTCGTTAATGAGTATTGGAATAAGTTTATTTATAGTAATTATTGCATCACTTAACCTTGTAATGGATTTTGATTTTATTGAAGAGGGTGCAGAAAAAGGTGCTCCAAAATATATGGAGTGGTATGGCGCATTTGGTCTTTTAGTTACCCTTGTTTGGCTTTACCTTGAAATCCTAAGATTACTCGCTAAGTTAAATTCAAGAAAATAATATATTAAGCTATATCTGAGTTCATGACTTTGGTCCATGCTGACACAAAATCATTTACAAATTTTTCTTTATTATCATCTTGTGCATAAACCTCAGAATAAGAACGAAGTATTGAATTAGATCCGAAAATAAGGTCAACAGCAGAAGCTGTCCATTTCACATTCTCTGAACTTCTATCAATTATCTCATATTTATTATTCCCAACAACACTCCACTTATTATTCATGTCCAATAAATTAACAAAGAAATCATTTGATAAAACACCTGGCTGATTTGTCAACACACCATCTTTACTGCCACCATAATTAGTGTCTAATACTCTCATTCCACCTACAAGTACAGTCATTTCAGGAGCTGTTAATCCCAATAGTTGCGATCTATTTAACATCATTTCTTCTGCATTGTCTTTGTGATTCTCTTTAATCCAATTTCTATATCCATCTGCTAATGGCTCAAGATTGCCAAAAGAATTTTCATCTGTCATTTCTTGAGAAGCATCGCCTCTTCCAGATTTAAAAGGAACTTTTATATTATATCCAGCGGCTTTAGCAGCTTCTTCGAGTGCAGAATTTCCGGCTAAAACTATGGTATCAGCTAAACTAATTCCAAACTGAGCAGAAATAGGTTCTAAGACAGATAAAGTGTTAGACAAACGTGAAGGCTCATTACCTTCCCAATTATTTTGTGGTGAAAGTCTAATTCTTGATCCATTTGCCCCTCCTCTTAAATCAGAACCTCTAAAAGTTCTTGCACTATCCCATGCAACTGTAATTCGATCAGAAATAGAAAGTTTAGATTCAGATATTTTAGTTTTCACATCCTCAATATTATAATCTGATTTTCCTTCAGGAATAGGATCTTGCCATATTAATTCTTCAGAGGGAAAGTTTGGTCCAATGTATCTATTTTTAGAGCCCATGTCTCTATGAGTTAATTTAAACCAGGCTCTAGCAAATGTTTCAGAAAAATATTCTTGATCATCTTTGAATTTTAATGAAATTTTTCTATAAATCGGATCTTCTTTCATTGCCATATCAGCATCCGTCATTATTGGGTTTTGTCTAATTTCTGGATTGTTTGCGTCAACAGGTTTTTTATTTTCATCAATACTAACGGGTTCCCATTGCCAAGCTCCAGCCGGACTTTTTCTTAATTCCCAATCATGATTAAATAGCATATCAAAATAACCATTATCCCATTTTGTTGGATTAGTTGTCCATGCCCCTTCCAGTCCACTAGTTATTGTATTAGCTCCATTACCTTTGGGATTAATCCAACCAAATCCTTGATCTTCAATATTAGCTCCCTCTGGTTCAGCCCCTAAAAGACTATCATCTCCATTTCCATGTGCTTTACCTACGGTGTGTCCACCGGCAGTAAGCGCTACAGTTTCTTCGTCATTCATAGCCATTCTTGCAAAAGTTTCTCTAACATGAAGGGCAGTTTTCAAAGGGTCAGGCTTACCATTAACTCCTTGAGGGTTAACATAAATTAAACCCATGTGTGTGGCTCCTAATGGTTGTTCTAATGTTGATGGATCTTCTAAATTAGCATAACGTTCTTCACTTGGAGCTAAAAATTCATTTTCAGACCCCCAATAAATATCTTTTTCTGGATGCCATATATCAGCTCTTCCATAAGAAAATCCAAACGTTTTAAGCCCCATGCTTTCATAGGCTATATTACCTGCCAAAATAAATAAATCAGCCCAGCTAATATTATTTCCGTATTTCTTTTTAATTGGCCAAAGTAGTCGTCTAGCTTTATCTAAATTACCATTGTCAGGCCAAGAGTTTAAAGGAGCAAATCTTAAATTACCTGTTCCTGCTCCTCCTCTTCCATCTCCAGTTCTGTATGTCCCAGCTGCATGCCAAGCCATTCTAATCATTAATCCCCCATAATGTCCCCAGTCAGCTGGCCACCAATCTTGAGGTTCAGTCATTAAATCATGCATTTCTTTTTCAAGTGATTTAAAGTCTAATTTTTTTACAGAATCTCTATAATTAAAATCCTTCCCAAAAGGATTTGATTTTGAATCGTGTTGATGTAGTATATCCAAATTCAATGACTTTGGCCACCATTTTGTGACTGAATTTTCTTGAGTACTGGTTGAACCGTGCATAAACGGGCACTTTCCAGAAGAATTAGAATTGTTTTGCATGTTATTTGTATTTGATATTGTGAGCTTTGTTTTTATTACTTATAAAATTAAAATAGGCGAGGATAAAAACCTAATAATTAAAGTTAATTTTTTTTAAATATATGGAAATAAATTACTCAAAAATCATAGATAAAATTGGATCAATTGATCCTGTTAAATATTCACAAGATCGAAATTTTATCGATGGTTCAGTAACTAAATTATCACCTTATATTTCACGAGGATTAATTTCAACTAAATATGTATTTGAAAATATTCTTCAAAAAGGAATTCCATTTTGGAAGATAGAGAAATTTGTACAAGAATTATGTTGGAGAGACTATTGGCAACTAATATGGAAACGGGAAGGGAATCTAATTAATTCTGATTTAAAAAGAGTTCAAGATGGTATAACCAATCATTCTCTTTCAAAATCCATTTATGATGCAAATTGTGGTATTGAAGCTATTGATAATAGTATAAATGAACTTTACAGTACGGGCTATATGCACAATCATAATCGAATGTATTTAGCATCTATAGCTTGTAATATTTCAAAAAGTCATTGGCTAAACCCTGCAAAATGGATGTACTTTAATTTGTTGGATGGAGATTGGGGAAGTAACGCGTTAAGTTGGCAATGGGTGTGCGGAACTAATAGCAATAAAAAATACTATGCAAATCAAGAAAATATTAATAAATATTGTTATTCCGATCAAAGAAAAACATTTTTAGATGTTGATTACTCAAGTTTTGAATCACTAAAAATTCCAATTAATTTAAAAGAATTAATTGATTTGAAACTGACAACTAAATTACCTGAAAATAAAATTTTAAAAATAGACAACACTCTTCCGACACTTATTTATAATTATTACAACTTAGATCCACAATGGAGACAAGAAAAAAAGTATAATAGAGTTTTACTATTAGAACCTAAAATTTTTCAAGATTACCCTGTATCAAAGAAATGTATTGACTTTGCAATTGAATTATCTAAGAATATAAAGGATGTCCAAATATTTGTTGGCTCATTTTTTGATTTAATTAAATTATATGATATTAAAAATACATTTTACAAAGAACATCCTCTAAATGATTACCAAGGAACTGAAGATGCCAGAGATTGGATGTTTGAAAATCAGGAAAATGTAAAATCCTTTTTCAGTTACTGGAAAAAGTGTAAAAAAGAATTAAAAATTAAAAAAATTATAAAATGAAAAAAATAACGCTCTTACTCTCGCTAATTATTGTCTCTTGTAGTTCCTCTGATGAAGAATTTGAAACTGGTGAAAGCTCTACATTTAAATATATAACTTATATGACTTTGACAAACGAAAATACTGGTGGCGGCTCTCAAAAAGCATATTTGAGCTCTGGGGTTACAGAAGAACAAGCTTTATTTTGTTATTGTAATGAGCTTTGTTCTCGTGAAATAATTTCTGTTTACGAAATACAACGCAACGAAGGAACAAATGAAATTAGATATAAAATAACTCCGTCAGACGAATTTATAACGATATCCTACAAAGATTGGTGTACAAAGTACAATTAATTGTATATTAATATTTAATATGCCTAGACCTTTAAGTTCTGAATATTCTTCGTTTTTTAGTAATTATATCTGTCTAACCAAAGGCAACGATTATAGCGAATTATTGGCAAATCATGATAAAACAATTTGTGATTTTTGGACTAAAGTTCCACACGAAAAATGGGGGTTTTCTTATTCAGATGGTAAATGGACCGTTAAACAATTGTTTCAACACGTAATAGATACTGAAAGAATCTTAGCCTTTAGAGCATTGTCTATAGCTAGAGGGGAAGTGAAATCACTTAATAATTTCAATGAAAATGAATATGCTAAAATAGGCACGGCAATTAATAGAAATCCAGAATCAATGATTCTAGAATATAATTATTTAAGAAAATCTTCAAACTATTTATTTAATTCATTTAGCAACGCTGAAAATAAATCCAAAGGTAGGGTTGCTGACAACACAATTTCAGTAAATGCGCTGGGATTTATAATTATAGGGCATTGCTTACATCATGTAAATATTTGTCAAAAACTGTATGAGATTAATTAGTCTTTTAAATAACACCTAAAAGAAGTCCAAAAGCTAATAACAAAACAAGCGTTGCAACTAAAATTCTTATATAATCTAAAGTTATTTTCTTCAATAATTTATTGCCAATAAATGCTCCTAGAGTAGCTGCCAGGATTGAAGACACTCCAAGAGTAAGATAATCTTCCAAGTTAATTTGTAAAAGGTTTGATGAATAAACCCCTAATCTTGTAAAATCAACCATTGTTGATATAACTACTGTTGTAGCTATAAATGTTTCTTTATCTAGGCTAAGTTTTATTAAAAAAGAACTTCTTAAAGCACCTTGATTTCCAGACAACCCACCAAAAAACCCGCTCAACAACCCTCCGATTGGTAAACTTTTTTTTCCAAATTCTAATTTTTTAAAAAAAGGAATCAAATCAAATGATGCAAAAACGATTAAAAGTAAAGACACTATAAATTTTACAAGAGAAATAGACTTTATTTGTCCCAACAGATTATAACTATAAATTATATATTCCGTATTCATGTTAAAAAGAAAATAAGACCCTATAAATGCTGCAAAAATTGCGGGTAATCCAAATTTTACTAATACTTCTTTATTAGCCTTATTACCAACTATAAATAATTTAAAAATATTATTTGAAAAATGAACAATTCCTGTAAATGCAACTGCTATTTCAACTGGAAAATAAATCATCATAATAGGGGTCAAAATTGTTCCTAAACCAAAACCAGAAAAAAAAGTTAAAATCGCAGCTAAAAAAGCAACTAAACTAATAATAGCAACTTCCACAATTAAATATTAAAACTTAAAATAATTAGAATTGAGAAAATGAAATTGAGTAACACTGGAAAAGTAACTCTGCTTTCTTTTTTTAAAATTTTAAAAATAAAATAAAATGTAAAAGCAAATTGTGCCAAAATACTAGGAAGAAGCAATAGTTCTTTAAAAACACCTAAAATTATTGGCTCCCATTCTAATTGATAAAAAACATAGAACAGAGCAACAATAACAATTGGAATAAAACTTAAAAACTTTAAATTTGGATTACTCATATATAACTATACAATATAAATAAAACCAAGTAAATCAATAAATAAACTCTATAATAATTTCGTGTTTTTATATAATTAGCATCTTCTGGATATAAATTAATAAACAATCCTTTTAATTCTTTAAAAAATAATGGTTTGATATTAATCTTCCAATCATTAGTTTGATATACAATTTTTCTAAACTTGCTTCTAATAAAAGAGCTTGGTATTCCCCATATAAATAACACAACCAATAAAATTGTTTTTACACTCATTTAAATAGTTTAGGAAAAAACATATTAGTATTTTCTTGGTACTTTTTATAACCTGGTCTTTTAATTAAAGAATAGTATTCTGATGGAACGGCTCCAGTTAGAAAAACTAAAGTTTGATACATCAAAAAAGACATATATAGCAAAGAGACCAAAAATCCAATAAATATTATCATTTCATTTTGATAAAAAGTTAAGGAAAAAAAACTAGCGATAATTAATGAGTTCCAAATCATCCACTCTGAAAAATAATTTGGATGTCTTGTATAACTCCATAAGCCTACATCACAAACCTGGTTTTTCAATTTATTTTTTTTTGCATTAATCAAAAACGCTTGTTTTTGAATGTCTGCTATATGCTCCAATACAAAAAAAACCATCCATAAAACAAATCCAATAATTTCAAAAATTGAAAAAATTTCATAACTATTATTCGAAATTAAAATTGCTGGAATAGCAAGAAAAGTTATGTTGGCAAAACACTGTAAAAGAATTTCAAATTGTATAGAGATTCTGTTATTTGTGAAACCTTTTTTTTTCCATCTTATTCTTTGAAATTGATATCTAGGGAGTTCTTTGTCTAAGTACCCTTTTTTTAATAAAACCAGTGCTCCTAATCCCATTCTAAGTCCAGCTAGCAAATAAAGAGATGAGATAATAATTTTTCTAGGCATATAGCCTTCACCAAAAAACAATGCTATTATACCAATTGATATTAATCCAAAAGGCCAAGCAATATCGACATATGACATTCTTTTAGTTAGAAACGCTGGAATACAAGCTGCAAATAAAAACACAGATAGTTGAGCTACTAAATTGACAATCAAGAAGTCTTGAAATTTTTCAATTTGAAAAAAAATAATAAATACTATTAAAAATAAAATACTAGGAATAAATCTAGTTTTGAATTTATTGAAATTTTTAGACATAATGCTAATACTTTTTAAATTCGTGTTTTACCCAATCGACTTCCATAACCCATTCTCCTATCATTGGAGAATCAGTTATTTTAGCAAAATTTAAAATTGCAAACATAGCTTCTGGATATTCATCTCCTTGATCAATATTTCTATAAACCTCATCTCCATTGAGTCTATAAACTAAATCACTTTCTTCCCACTCTACTGAATAATCATTAAATTCATTTAAAACTGTAGTCACTCCTGATCTTAAACTCCACCAATCCCCTTTATCACAATCTCCTAAATTTTTAATTGCTCCTGTGGTGTAATGATCTTTTTCATAATCACCATGATGTTCAAAAATATCTATCTCACCTGAACCTGTCATAGGCCAACACACATTTTCATTTTCTTCTTGAACAGGTGATTCATTATTTTGAGCTCCTAAAATCCACCATGCTGGAAACATACTAAGCTGGCTTTCACCCTGAATTCGAAGTCTAGCCGTCCATTTACCTTTCACAAATTCTTTTCTGTTTTTTGAAGCTACTCTACCAGCAACATACTGAGTTTCTGGATGTTGTTTGCCAAATTTATCTAAATTATCACACTCCACTTTTTCTTCAAGATTTACTACTCTAATTTTTAATGTACCTTCACTAACTTCTCTAGTATTGTACTCTCCGTTTGGAACATAACACTGCTTTTCATTATTAACCCAAATTCTTTGATCTTGCCAATTATCAGAATTAAAAGATTCAAAATTATCTATAAAATCCACTTCCCATAATTCATTAGTGTCATTAATTTGATTAACTGAATTATTTGGAGTATAAACTATTAGTGCGTATCCAGCAATACATATAATTAAAGCTATAATTATTATTTTTTTCATATTATTATTTTACAAATTCCAATTCAATTTCTTCTAATGATTTACCTTTTGTTTCAGGAAGTATTTTCAAAAACAATAAAACTCCAGCTAATGCTATCAACCCATAAATTAAAAATGTTAGTGCACTACCTAAATTTGACAATTCCCAAGGGAATATTTGTTGTATAGTCCAACTGGCAAAAGAATTTACAAAACCAATAACTCCAATAGCTAGTCCTCTAAACTTATTTGGAAATAGTTCTGAAAGCATTACCCACATAATTGGTCCAAGTGAGAATGCAAAGCATGCAATAAAACCAAGAATACCAAGAAGCACTAAAGTTGAATTCATTTCTATAGCAGCTTCTAAAATTGAACCTTCATTTTTGGCATAAACTTGATTACCTATAACAGATTTAATATCCTTTTTAAATTTTACATCGCTATCGTATTCGACGTCTTGAAATATTAAAAGTTTATCAGAATCAATCTCTGTCAATGACAAGATTCCTTCATTTGAAAGTTTATATTTTGCTTGATTAAATCCATAAGCACATGTTAAAAGACTAATAGCAATTCCTGTCATTCCAATCAGTAATAATGGCCTTCTTCCCATTCTATCTACAAGATAAATAGCTATTAATGTAAATATAACGGTTGTAAAGCTTAGTAATACTCCTGATGAAAAAGCAGCATCTGTTCCAATTCCGGTTTGTTTAAAAATTGAAGTTGCATAAAAATATATTGCATTAATTCCAGTTACTTGTTGTAGTATACCAAGCAATAATCCTACTCCCATTATATAACGAAGTGCTGGACTAAATAAATCACTAAAATTCGTTTTAACTTTTATATTATTTGATTCAATATTCTTTATAATTGCTTTAGTTTCCGTTTCAGCTTTTTCTGCCCCATGAATACTAATCAATACTTCTTTTGCCAATTCTGATTTGTTATTACTAAACAACCATCTTGGACTTTTTGGAACAAAAAACATTAAAACAAAATACATAATAGCAGGAAAAAATTCCACTCCCAGCATCCATCTCCAAACATTTTCATCATTAAAAAAATCACTTGATGAATTTATCTCGTTGAAATAATAATTACTTAAAAAAGCTGCAAAAAACCCGAGTACAATATTAAGTTGTTGAATAGAAACTAGTTTTCCTCTGTTTTCAGAACTTGAAATTTCTGCAATATAAGTGGGAGCTAAAATTAGAGCAGCTCCAAATGCTAGTCCTCCAACCATTCTAGCAATATATAGCGTTTCGTAACTGTAGGAATAGGCAGAAGCCAATGCAGAAAAAGCGTACAAAAAAGCTACAAATATTAATATTTTCTTTCTTCCAATTTGATCACTCAATTTACCTGATATCAACATTGCAATCATAGCCGCAAAAGATGGAGAGCTTACAACCCACCCAGTTTGCGTATCGTTTAAATTAAATTCCGGTCCCACATATGACATTACACCTGAAATTATTCCAGCATCAAATCCAAATAAAAACCCTCCAAGTGAAACTACAAAAGCAATAAATATTGATTTTTTTGACATGATTTATAGTTTTGATAATCATCTAAAATAAGATAAAACTTCAATTAAAAAAATAGTTTTTACTCTACAAAAATTTATTGTATTTAATTATTGTTTTAAACAATAATAGAAAAAAACTTAATTAAAAATAAAAGAGTTATTTTTAAGTAATTAATAATCATAAGGTTATGAATATTCAACAAAAAATAGAGGATTTATTTTCAAGAATTTTTTCTGAAATAGTAATTAAAAAATTTGAAAAATATATTCTATACCTAGCATCGATAGGCTTTGTAATTCACTTAACTATAATTCTTTTAAACAACTACAACCTAATAGAGCTTTCTGTTGTTGGAACTAACTTGTTTTCAAACCCAATTTCAGCACTATACACTCCGTTTTCTTTTATATTGGTTTACGAAGCTTTTTTACTTATTTATTATATTCCAAGGTCTTTTACAACTGCTGTTGGAAAACAATATCAAATAATGTCTTTAATAGTAATTAGAAAAATCTTTAAAGATATTCCTCTAGTTGACTTAAATGCAAATTGGATAGAAAACTCAAATAATCAACAGCTAATTTTTGATCTTGTTGGTGTATTAATAATTTTCTTTTTGATTTATTTATTTAAAATAACTAAAGAAAAACTCCCCATTAAACCTGTATCCGATAAACTAGATCGTTTCATTGCATCAAAAAAATTGGTCAGCATTGTGCTTTTACCGACTCTATTTGCAATATGTATTATGAGTTTTGTTAATTGGTTTAGTGGAGTATTTATAGAGGAAACATTTAATGAAAACTTAAACAATCTTTTCTTTAATGAGTTCTTTACAATATTAATTTTAGCAGATGTTTTTATCCTATTACTCTCATTCCAATACACAGAAAGATATAGCCAATTAATTAGAAATACAGGCTTTATTATCTCTACCATTTTACTTCGACTTTCATTTTCAGTATCAGGATTGACCAGTATTCTATTAATAATATCAGGAATTGTATTTGGTCTAATTATATTATTAATTTACAACGCCATAGAAAAAGACAATAAATTTGCATAATTAAATGATCAGTTTTTTTATACCTTTATTAAAATCAAATTATTATAATATGAAAAAATTACTATTACTATTAATCGCAATAACAACTGTTAGTTGTAACAATACTTCTGAACCAGCTAAAGTTGTTGAAGGTGCTGAAGCACAAACTAATGCTGCATCTGATCCAAACGATTTTGAGGAATTGAAAAGCCTTGAGGGTAAATGGGCAGGTACGCTTGAAAGAACAGATGGAAGTTCTGATGAATTTACTTTAGACTACACAGTGACTTCAAATGGAAGTGCTATACTTGAAGAAAGTGACACTGGAGGAACTGAAATGCTGTCCATTTTTAATTTTCAAAACGATGAGCTATTGTTAACTCACTATTGTGGGCTTCAGAACAAACCTATATCTAAATTAACTGGAAATAATAATGGCGTTTTAAGTTTTGCAACTGATTCTGAAATGAGTGGATTAACTCTTGAAAAAGATACTTATGTAACTTCCTGGGAAATTAATTTGTTGCCAGAAGACGAAAATCAACTGATGTATAAATATACTGTAAGCGGACCTGATGGGGATGTCTTTACAGCAACTTCTACACTGTCAAGAATATAAAAATAATTTAGTTTATTATAAATAAAACCCCTCATTGAGGGGTTTTATTTTTTAATGAGGTAGTTTATCTTTTACAACTCCATATGTAAAAGTTCCCAATAATGCACTTAAAATAACTGTTACATAAACAGCATACCCATTGCCTAACATTATATACATTGGCCCTGGACAAGCGCCAGTTAAAGCCCAACCAAGTCCAAAAACAATACCACCAAATAAATACCGAGATATACTCAATTTTTTATCATTTATACATATAGAACTTCCATATATATTTTTCATGTTTTTTCTTTTAATAATTTGAACTAAAATTAAACCTGTGACAATAGCTGATCCTATAATTCCAAACATATGAAATGATTGAAAACGGAACATCTCTTGTATTCTAAACCAAGAAATTATTTCTGATTTAGTCATAATTATTCCAAATAATATTCCTGTAAATAAAAACTTAATGTATTTCATATTAAAAAATTAAAGGGAAGAATAAAAATGTCATTATTAGACCTCCAATAAAAAATCCAACTACAGCAATAAGTGATGGAATTTGTAAATTGGATAAACCACTTATAGCGTGTCCAGAAGTGCAGCCTCCAGCCCATCTGGCTCCAAAGCCTACTAAAAAACCCCCTATGATTATAATAAAAAATCCTTTGACAGTTAATAAACTTTCCCAATTAAAAAGTTCATTTGGTATAATTTCGCCATTAAAATTAATTCCTAGTGCAGCCAAATCATTTATTGTATCATTGTTAATCAATAAAGGCTCTGGGTTTTGAATGTAGGTAGAGGCCAGAAAGCCTCCAATAATAGATCCAAAAATAAAAATAATATTCCAAGTTTGACTTTTCCAGTCAAAATCAAAATAATTACTATGTTTTGATGCTCCACTCATTGAACAAATACTTCGTAAAGTTGAGCTAACTCCAAAGTTTTCACCTGTCCAAAGCAGTAAAAACATTACGATTGCTATCATTGGTCCAGAAACAAACCATGGCCAGGGATTACTTATAAATTCTATTAAAGTCATACTTAAATTATTTGAAATTAAATTTTAGAAGGACATATATATTCTGTTGTTAACAACGATGTCTTTTCTAAGGCTTTGAATCCACCTTCTATATCAGTTAAATTATGAAATCCTCTAGATTTCAAGATAGATGCTGCAATCATCGATCGATATCCACTTGCGCAGTGAATATAAAACCTATCCACAATTGGATATACATTTAAATATAAATTTATTTCAGAAAGAGGGGTATTATAAGAACTATTAATATGCTGCGATATAAACTCTGATTTTTTTCTAACATCAAAAATCTTATCTTTTTTTTCATTGAAATTATTTTGAAAATCATCTGCAGAAATAGAAGTTACAGAGTCTGTCTCTTTTCCAGAATTTAACCAAGCCTTTAAACCTCCTTTTAGATAACCTTTAGTATTATCAAAACCTAGTCTTGATAAACGAGTAATAGCTTCTTCTTCTCTGTTTTCTGGACAAATTAGAATTATAGGCTGTTCTAAATCAACTATAAGTTCGCCAACCCAGGGTGCAAAACTTCCATCGAGTCCAATAAAAATACTATTTGGAATATGGGACTTTGCGAACTCATAAGGTTTTCGAACATCTAACATCAAAGCCCCTTTTTCGTTTGCTGTTTTTTCAAAATCAAAAGGAGAAAGCTCTTGCAAGCCAGAGTTTATGACATCATCTATAGGCTTATAGCCTTCTTTATTTAGTTTTACATTATGGGGGAAATAATTAGGAGGAGGTAATAATCCGTCGGTTATTTCAAAAATAAACTCTTCTTTTGTCATGTCACTTCTCAAAGCATAATTAACTTTTTTTTGATTCCCTAAAGTATCTATAGTTTGTTTCATCATATTTTTTCCACAAGCTGAACCAGCACCATGACCAGGATAAATAATTATATCATCAGAAAGAGGCATTATTTTATTTCTTAAACTATCGTAAGAATAGCCTGCTAAGTCTTCCATTGTTATATCATCAGATTTTTGAGATAAATCAGGCCTGCCTACGTCACCTAAAAAAAGTGTATCTCCAGTAAAAATAGAATGGTTTTTTCCATTTTCATCTGACAATAGATATGTTGTGCTTTCCATTGTATGACCAGGTGTATGTAATACAGAAATTGTCACATTTCCTAGCTTAAAAACATCCCCATCTTTTGCAATATGAGAATCAAAAATTGTATTAGCATTAGGGCCATAAATGATTGGGGCTCCAGTTTTTTCAGACAGAGTTACATGTCCACTAACAAAATCTGCATGAAAATGGGTTTCAAAAATATATTTAATTTTAACTCCATCTCTTGAAGCTCTATCAATGTATTGGTTTACCTCTCTCAAAGGATCTATTATAGCAGCCTCACCATTACTTTGAATATAGTATGCTCCTTGAGACAAACATCCAGTATAAATTTGTTCTACCTTCATTATTTTATTATTTTGTTAAAAACTCTATTATAAACATGAATATTGACATTGCTAAAATAAAATACCCAAACCCTTTTTTAAGTTTATTTCCATCAATAAAATTTCCAATATAAACTCCTAAAAAAATTCCTATAATTGTTATGCTTGTGAATACAATTAAAAAATTCCAATCAATTGACATTATTAAAGCATCTCCTAAAAAAAATCCCAAAATAGATTTTAAAGCAATAATTACTAGCGAAGTTCCAATAGCTTTTTTTATATCCAAATTAGTTAATACAACTAGAGCGGGAATAATAAGAAATCCTCCACCTGCTCCGACTAGTCCTGTTACTGTACCAACTATAAGCCCTTCAATTAATATTAATGGATAATTATAACTAATATCACCTGACCCACCTTTTCTAGTGTTTTCCTTCAACATAGATAATGCTGCTGCTACCATCAAAACTATAAATACTCCAAACATTCCCATTCTTCTGGAAATTGCGAAATCTCCAAAATCAAAAAGAACATCTGGAAGTTCAGGTATCACATAATGTCTAACAATCCAAACACCAATTAACGCAGGGATTCCAAAAACAACAGCAGTTATCCAATCAACGTTATTGTTTATGTTTTGTTTTATTCCGCCAACTAAAGCTGCAAAACCAACAATAAATAATGAATATGCTGTAGCTACTTTTTCATCAAGTGAAAACAAATACGCTAAAACAGGAACAGCTAAAATAGATCCACCTCCTCCAAATAAACCTAAAGAAATTCCAATAAATAATGCCATTATATACCCAAGTAATTCCATGCTAAATCATTAAAATTTTTAAATTAAATCACAGCTTTCCATACAATCAAATATGCTTAACAACTTGCGATCAGCAATACTATAAAAAACTTGTTTTCCTTTTTTTTCTGAAACAAGCACACCATTATCTTTCATTTTTGACAAATGATGAGACATCATAGATATTTCACAACCAATGCCAATTTTAGCACAAATTGAACCAACATCTAAAGGTTCGTTTGATTCTAAAATTTCTAATATCTCTAACTTTACAGGATGAGAAATTGTTTTAAGAATTTTTGCAACCTGTTGAAGCTTTGATATTGAAAATTGTCTTTTTGTTGATTTCATTAAACAAATATATGAATATTTTAATATATATTCATATATTTTAGTATAAATAAAGCTATACCTCTATAGTATAGCTTTATTAAATTATTTACTATAATAATCCTAACTGAGACAAAAATGAATGATTATCGAAAAAATCTTGTTCTTGTAATATTTTTCCATCCTTCATTTTAACAATTGTAGTCCCGTTAATATCTAATTTGTTTCCAGTAGCAGGAATTCCAAACATTTCTCCGTCATGAGTGCCTTTAAAATTCCAGTGTTTTACTATATTTTCTCCCTGTCCAAAAATATTTACAAAAGTAAATTCAGCATCAGAGAAGCCTGTCAAATAATTGTTGTAATAACCCTTAAATGCATCTATTCCAGTAAGATTTCCTGTTGCAGTGACTACGGTTACATTCTCGTCAAAACTATCAGAATTAATAAGGTTTATGTCTCTTTCTAAAAAAACCTTATCCCATACGGTTTTATAAGTTTTGATATCGTTTTGGATTTGAGCATTTGCTGTTTCTAAAGTTTGACACTCCTCACTTGCCTGTTGATTACAACTGACAATTAAAAGGAACGAAGCTATAAATAATAATTTTTTCATTGATTTAGATTTTTGGTTATTTAACAAATATAGAACGAATTGATTTAAAAAATTATATTTCAATTATTAATTACCCAATAATCATAACTATTGCCATAACAATCATAATTGAATTTTCAATAAGGGTAGCCTCTGTCATTGGTAATTTCAATACAGTACCTAGACAAGCGCATTGAATAGATTGTTTTTGTAATAATACTTTAGAAACCCCAATTGTAGTGATAACTAATAGAACTAAAGTTATTATTAAAGCAATATTAATTTCATATCTCATTAAAAACATTAAGCCTAATAATGTTTCGATAAAAGGATAAATCCGTCCATAAAAAGAAACACGTTTTGCTAATGGATCATACATTTTAAATGATTGTAAGAATCCGTTTAAATCAAGCATTTTAAAAAAACTGAAAACTATAAAGAATAAACCCATAAAATCAAGCATAAACTCATTAAGATTCCAATTTTTAAAATTTAGAAGCAAACTTGCCGACGTTATATAAAATATAATTAGCAATAACGGTTTAAGCTGTTGAATTTTACTTTTACCTTCGAATTCTTTATCTATGGATTTTTCATTAAAATCCATTTCTAATATTGTATACTTTTTAGGTATTAAATTTTGAACAGTTGAAAGCGCCAAACCTTCATTAGAAATTATAAATAACTCTTGTTTTTTAAAGTCAACTTTTAATTTGGTTATAGCTTCAAAGCTTTGTAGAGCATTTTCAATAGATGCTTTACATTTCAAACACGTCATCCCAGAAATCAAGAATTTTTGATTCATAAGTTAAAGTTACATTAATAATTTTTGAGAAAATTTATAAAAATCAATTTATAATTTATTGTGATGAATTAAAAAAAAACAATTATTTTCGCGTTTTTAGAAATGAATATAAAAACTATTACTTCTGACCACTTGGGTGTTTTTACAAGCGTTACTTGTATGCTACATTGTTTTGCAACTCCTTTATTATTTATCACTCAGGCACAAAATTCTACATTAATCCACGAAGTTCCGTTTTTTTGGCAATCAATGAATTATTTGTTTATCGTAATCTCTTTGGCAGCAATAACACGTTCAATACAAAACTCCACTAGTTCGTATGTCAAAATATTATTGATTAGTTCGTGGAGTTTATTTAGTTTTTTTATTATTAATGAAAGTTTTGAAATCTATCACATTCCTGAATTTTTCACTTACTTAGCGGCAATCTCTCTTTCTGCTTTACATATTTATAATTTAAAATACTGTACGTGTAAAGATGAAGAATGCTGTATTCATAAAAATTAAGCTTAAATTTTTTTCAAACTATTTGTCAAAATATTATAAATTAAAAAGTGATATTCCTCACCTGAGATTTAATTAAAAATATTTTATTCATTTTATAATTTATTACAACGGCACAAAAATTGTATTATTTAAATAAAACAATTTTATTATGAAAAAATTTATGGAGTTTTGGGGAGTTTATTATCCAATAATATTAGCATTCTTTTCTTTTGTTTACTCTGTTACTCTTTGGTTTTCAGGAGATAAACTAGAAGGTATTTTCGTCGGTATTTGGGTTCCTTCAATATTATCAGCCTCAGTCGCTTTAAGGCAAAGAAGAGGCGACAATCGTAACTTGAAAAGAAAATAATGGAAAATATTGGAATGTTCATTATGGGTTGTGTTGTTTGTGC
>Ga0206130_10002573_pt1 | contig 25002 bp, 29 predicted proteins | sample Helgoland_Spring_9_FD_148637 | JGI IMG/M metagenome (GOLD analysis project Ga0206130, IMG submission 148637) | Pelagic subsurface seawater microbial communities from Kabeltonne, Helgoland, North Sea - Helgoland_Spring_Bloom_20160512_1 | ecosystem: Environmental > Aquatic > Marine > Epipelagic ...
CATTAATTTAACACATTTAACTTTTGGAAATGATTTTAATCAAGAAATAGATTTATCAAATAACATTAATTTAACACATTTAACTTTTGGAAATGATTTTAATCAAAAAATAGATTTATCAAATAACATTAATTTAACACATTTAACTTTTGGAAATTATTTTAATCAAGAAATAGATTTATCAAAAAATATTAATTTAACACATTTAGAATTTGGAACTGGTTTTAATCAAGAAATTGATTTATTAAATAATGTAAATTTAACACACTTAACTTTTGGACGTCGTTTTAATAAAGAAATTAATTTATCAAATAATATAAATTTAACACATTTAACTTTTGAAGATATTTTCAATCAAAAAATGGATTTATCAAATAATATTAATTTAACACATTTAATTTTTGGATATTATTTTAATAAAAAAATAGATTTGTCAAATAACATAAATTTAACACATTTAACTTTTAAATATTTGTTTAATCAAGAAATAGATTTGTCAAATAACATTAATTTAACACATTTGACTTTTGGAAGTCATTTTAATCAAGAAATAAATTCATTGAATAATGTTAATTTAACACATTTAACTTTTGGATGGAATTTTAATCAAAAAATAGATTTATCAAATAATATTAATTTAACACATTTAACTTTTGGATATTGTTTTAATCAAGAAATAAATATTCCATTAAATGTTAAAAATTTAAATATGGGTAGATGTAATAATCAATATATAATAGATTATTTGCATAATAATATTAAAAAATTAACAATATGTGCAACTAATTTAAATTTAGATAATTTGCCAAACAGTATAAAAAAAATATATGTTGATAATTATAAAAAAGAATTAAATAATCTTCCAAATTCAATAGAATATTTAGAATTAAATAATTATAATTTAAAAATAAAAAAAATGCCAAAAAATCTTAAAACTATCAAATGTGATTATAATAATTATAAATATATTGATGATTTTAAAGATTATGAAGTTATTTATAATTAAAAAATTTCAATTTTATATATAATGCAATTAAATAAAAAATTGAAATTTAATAAATAATAGTATCTTAAATAAGTTTTTATTGATATTAACGAATAATATGGAATTTGTTAATTTTGACCTTTATTTGTTTTATAATTTGGACATTGAACCTCAAGATATTGGTTCAACAAAAATAAAAAATAATATTAATTTATCAGAAATTATTGAAAAATATGAAATTGTTATTAATGATGAAAAAAATATATATTTAAAAAATATGATAATTGAAGATGAATTAATTGATTCTTGTTATGTGGAATATTATAAAGATAATTATTTCATAAAAATTCAATTTTACAAAATAAATAATTCTGAATTATTAACTCCTAATTTTATTAAAGACCCAAAATATATTTCATTAAAAACAGCTATTAAACGCCATATTGAATTAGAAAATAATATATTATTAAAATATGATAAATATTATGATTTTGAAATTCAAAATATTATAAATGAAGTTTCCAAAAAGAGATTTTACAATTTGGATAGTATTGAAAATTTAGAAAATAAATTAATTCATCCATTGTATGATTATCAAAAAAATAATGTTAATTGGATGATTAAAATGGAAAAAGAACAATTATTTGATTATATTTCATCAGATAAATTATTATTTTTTCCAGATGGACGAATTTATAATTATGATAATGATGAATTTGTAATAAACCGTGATTTAATCAAGTTAAAAGGTGGAATAATTATGGATGATGTAGGTATTGGTAAAACATTACAAGCTTTATGTTTATGTGTTTATGATTTAGAAATAAATACAATTATTATTGTTCCAGAACACTTAGTAGAACATTGGACAAATCAATTAAAAAAACATATTAATATTAATAAAATACAAAATATTTCTATAAAGGGATTTAATAAAATTACTTCTGTTAATTTTAGTAATTATGATAGATTAATAGTTGATGAAATTCACGAAATATATAGCAATCCAAAATATTATAATAGTTATTTTGATATATTATGTAATACAAATTGTAAATACAAGTGGGGTATTAGTGCAACACCATTTATATTAAATAATTCTATTAATCATTTATTACAATATTTATGTGAAATATTTTTACCACATCCACAAACAGATAGATTTAAACATTTCTATGATTTATATTATAAAATTTTTAGAAAAAACACAAAAGATAATATTGTTAAAGAAATTAATTTTCCTGAAATAAATGAAAATAATATTTTTATGGATTTTAATGAAAGTGAAGAAATATTATATCAAAGTGAAATTAATAATAGTAATAATGATGAATATGCATTAAGAAAATATTGTTGTGATATTATGATAAATTATAATAAAAATGAAGAATACAATATTACATTGGAAAATTTCAGTTTGATTGTTATAAATGAAAATGAAAAAAAATGTAATAATGAATTAAAAAAATTAGAAGAATTAATTGAAAAAAAAGAAAATATTTTAAAACAATATAAAAATCATAATGAAATAGAATTAGCATATAATTTAGAACATTATAATAATAAAATAATGAAACAAGAAATTACATACAATAATATATTAAGTAAAACCAATTTTTTAAAAATGAAAATGGATGAAATAATGAATGAAAAAGTTCAATGTCCGATATGTTTGGATACCATTGATGATGGAGAAATATTATCAGTTATTGAATGTGGTCATATTTATTGTAATACTTGTTTAAAAATACTTTTAACTCATATTAAAAAATGTTGTTATTGCAAAAAACCTATAAATGACAATAATAAAGTTTATAATATAAGTAATAAAAAAGATATTATGGTAAAAACATCAACTAAAATAGATTATTTAATAAATCTTCTTTTAAATAAAAATGAAAAATTTGTATTATATACACAATTTGATGATATGATTGATAGATTATTATTAATTTTAAATGATAATAATATTAATAGTATTAAATTTAACAACTATAATGATATTAATAATTTTAAAAATAATAATGACATTAAATTATTAATATTAAGTTCAGTTAATAATGCTTCTGGATTGGATTTAAGTTTTGTTAATAATATAATCATCTTTGAGCCAGTTATTGGTGATAAATCATATTTAAAAGATGTTGAAAAACAAATTATAGGGCGATTACATAGATTAAATCAAACAGAAATCGTTAATGTTTATAGATTTATAATTAATAATACTATTGAAGATGAAATATTTAAAAACTCTTATTTAATAAAAGATTAAAAACATAATATTTATTTATAAAAAGTAATACAATATTTAGAGGATTATGAAATAGAATTTATATAAAAAAATTGAATTATAAAGTTAATATTAATAAATAATAATAATAATGAAGTCAATCAATACAGAAGACAATTTTGCAAATAAAGAAGATAAATTTAATTGGGAAGAATATAAAAAGTTAATACATAATAATTATAATGGAAGTTATGATTGCTTGGTATTAAATGAAAAAAATAGATTAATAACAAAAGCTTTTATAAAAAATTTATTATTTGAATATTTAGATATTAATTATAATCCAAATGATATAACTATATTTGAAATATCAATGACACATACATCATATATTAAAAAAGATTATGATGATATAAAAAATTTTAAAACTATTTTTACGGATATAGATATTTTAAATGGTCAAACAATTGAACCAGTTAAATCATTAAAAGAAGTTATACAAATAAAAGATATTTCATATGAAAGATTGGAATTTGTTGGTGATTCAATATTAAGATTAATAATTTCAGATTATTTATTTTCAAGATATCCAGAATTATTACCAGGTGATTTATCAGAATTAAGGTCTCAAATTGAAAATAGAAAATCATTTTCAGAAATTTGCAAAAAAATAAGTCTTCATAAATATGCTTTATTAAGTAAGTGTTATGATATAAGTTTTAAAAGAGATAAAAGTGAAAAATTACAATGCGATTTATTTGAAGCTTTTATCGCGGCACTTTATTATGATATATCAAATATTTCATATAAAGATGTTGGTAATATATCTGATTTAATTAAAAATGATAAAAGTAATTCTTATAAAATTTGTTATGATTTAGTAATAAAATTAATTGAAAAAGAATTAGATTTAACAATATTATTAGAGTATGACAGAAATTATAAAAAAATAATTGTTAAACATTATCATACATTAAAATGGTCTTCGCCTATATATAAAACTATTGAAATAATACAGGATGATAATAATAAAAAAAAATATAAATGTGGAGTATTAGATAACGAAAAAAATATAATCGGTGTTGGTGTTTCATCATCAAAGTTAAAAGCTGAAAAATTATCAGCTAAAAATGCTTTATATTTTTTAAAAGTATTAAAAAATGATGATAATTTAATTGAAGAAATTACTGATAAAAACATTATTTATAATTAGTTTTTTTATAAAAATTGAATTTTTATTTAAATATTCATTTATTAAATATAATAATATGTTTAAAACAATAGAAGAAATATATCATAAATTTAATTATAATTTAAAATATAAACAAAAATATGATTATTTAGAAGATTATATTTTTAATTTGTTTAATAATGGTGTTATTAAAAATGATACAGGAGATAAAATCTGTTGGAATGCTAAATATTATAAAGATATTAAAAATAATTTTGAAGAAATGAAAAAACATTATTTAATGGGTATTGAATTAGGTCATATTGTCTCAATGTATAATTTAGGTCATTTTTATCAAAATACAGAAATCAATTATGATGAAATGAAAAAATATTATTTAATGGCAATTAACAAAAATTATAGTGAGGCTATGAATAATTTAGGTCATTATTATCATATTATCGTAAAAGATTATGATGAAATGAAAAAATATTATTTAATGAGTATTGAATTAGATAATAGAGATGCTATGAATAATTTAGGTTGTTATTATGATACTATCGAAAAAGATTATGATGAAATGAAAAAATATTATTTAATGAGTATTGAATTAGGTAATAGTAGTGCTATGAAAAACTTTGGAGATTATTATTATACTATTAAAAATTATGATGAAATGAAAAAATATTATTTAATGTCTATTGAAAAAGATAATAGTAATGCTATGCTTCTGCTTGGTGTGTATTATTATACTATTGAAAAAAATTATGATGAAATGAAAAAGTATTATTTAATGAGTATTGAAAAAGATAATAGTGGTGCTATGTTTTCTCTTGGTTCGTATTATTATATTATTGAAAAAAATTATGATGAAACTAAAAAATATTATTTAATGAGTATTGAAAAAGGTAATAGTAATGCTATGTGTTTTTTAGGTTTATATTATTATGATATTGAAAAAAATGATGATGAAATGAAAAAATATTTATTAATGAGTATTGAAAAAGATAATGTCAATGCTATGTTTAATCTTGGTTTTTATTATAATACTATTAAAAATTATGATGAAGTGAAAAAGTATTATTTAATGAGTATTGAAAAAGATAATAATGATGCTATGTTTCATCTTGGTTTATATTATCATACTATTGAAAAAAATTATGAAGAAATGAAAAAGTATTATTTGATGAGTATTGAAAAAAATAATGATAATTCTATGTTTCATCTTGGTTTTTATTATCATAAAATTGAAAATTATGATGAAATGAAAAAGTATTATTTGATGGCTATTGAAAAAAATAACAAAAAAGCATCTAATAATTTATATGTATATTATAAAGATATTGAAAAAAATTATGATGAAATGAATAAATATTTTTCTTTTAGTATTAATACGAATAGTTAAAATTATTTAAAAGTATTTTTTATATTATAAATATAATGATTTTTAAAGTTAGAGAATTAAATTTAGATGGTATTCAATCAAAATTAATTGAAAATATAAAATATAAATTTACAAATGAGTATTTAGATATGGAATTTAATTTGCATTTTATTGAAGAAAATATATTAAAAAATTTTAACAGTAGAAATATAAATCCAGAAAATATTAATGAAATATTATCATTATGTGATTTTATATTATTAAAAGATACATTAAATTTTATAATTAAAAATTCAAAACCAATAAATAAAATATATTATTTAAATGAGTATCATAAAGAACATTATAAATTACCTAAGTTTATGATTGGTAATATCACTTGTATTGAAGCAAGAAAATTGAAATGTGATAAATGGTTAAATTATTCTCATAAAAATGGTTGTAATAATTATTATGATGATATTAAAAAATGTTTTTGGAATATTTAAAAACTCCAACGTTTATCAACATCTTTAGCCCACCAAAACTTTTCTTGTAATTTTTTTGTAAAAAAGTTATCAATATTTAATTTATGTTTTTTAACAAATGTATATGTAATTCTTGGGTCAATATAATTCATTTGACTTGTTCCTAACGATAAATTTTTCATATCATTTTTTAACTCTTTTTTATTCTTTAAAATTTTAATTTTTTCTTTTATCTTTTTTATCTTTTTTTTATCCATTAATTTGCTCTTTTTATCTTTTAATTCTTTTATTTTAACATTTATTTTTTTTATTTGTTCTAATGATGATTTGGCAACATTTTTTTGATGATTACATAAATCCGCAACTTTAATATTTGCTTTTATGTATTGATTTTTTAATATATCTTTTAAATCATCCTTTTTGTAATTTTTATATTTTTCATTTATTTTGTTTATTTCATCTTGAAATAATTTTGAAGAATTAAATGTTCTGAATACTTTTGCACTTAAATCTTCCATAAAATTTCTTAAATATTCATTTAATGATAGTGTTGTTATATAATCAAATAAATAATCCTTCTTTGATTTATTATTTACAAATTTTATTAAATTATTATAAACATCACTATCTACTTCTACATTTTTTTTATATCTAACACTATCTTTACCCAAAAAATCAAATTTTATTACATTATCATTCTCTAAATTTATATGTTCTACTCTTAAAGAACAAACACCAACTGTGTCCGCCTCATCATCGCCTTTTTCATTACCAACTCTTAAAGCAAGTTTATTTATTAAATATGTTGCCACAGCGTGTTGTCTAACTTTTATATCTGTTTTTGGATTTGTTATATTAATACTATTAATATTCATTATTTTTTCTATATTCTCATTTAATTTTTTTGCTAAATCAAATTTATATTGGTCTGACTTTGATTTAAATGTTGATTGATTACTTAACCATACATATTTTGTTTTACCGGTAATATTATCTTTCCAACTCGCCAACCATTCTTTTGTATTATCACTTATAATATCACCCCACTTATGATTTTTATAAAATGATTGTAAAGGAGGTATTTCACTTTCTTTATCTATGTTTAATGTTATATCTTCTGGTAATATTGTTCTTTTTATTTTACCTGCCAATGGATGACATCCTCTACCCATAAATAAACCAGCTGGTTCAATTCTAAAATTACCAACATCTTCTTTTTTACCATCTACATAAGTATATTTATATTTCTTTTCTTTTTTTTCTCTTTCTTCTTTTTCCTTTTCTTTTTCTTCCTTTGTTTTATCTTTTTTATTTAATAAATAATTATAAATTTTTGAAAAATCAACTTTATCAAAATCCGTAATTTGTGTGTATTCATTTTTTTTTAATATTTTTTTCCAATCTTTAAAAAAATTATTTTTAAATTTTTTATGATTAATATAATCAGTTCCAGTATATTTTGAATATATTGTAGCATATTCTTCACTTTTTGGTTCTAATATTATTTCATCTCCATCATATATTATTGGTATTCTATGAGGTTTATATGGTTCTGGAAACATTACACCATTATGTTTAAATGTAGTCCATTTAATATTATTATTATTTTTACCGCCTTTAATAAACATATAATTATTATATATAATATACAAAAATATAAAATTTTATAAAATATAAAAATTGATTATTATACCCAATAATTATTTAATTCATTTTGAACTATGTCTATTTATAAAGAAACACAATTATTTTTGTTAATTAATGATAATAATTTATCATATATTTCTAAAATTTATTACATATCTTTAATAAAACAATTTATTGATTTATTAAATGATGAAGACGAAAATGATAAACAATATAATTTATTGATTAAATTAGAAAAAAAACATAAATTATATGAAAAATATTGGATTTATGATGAATTAGAGAGTGTTTATTTTTATGATTATATGGATGAAATACCAAAAACATTTTTAACATATATAAATGAAAGCATAAATAATTATTTGTCAATTGATGATTTAAAAATAAAAATTATTATAATTGAAAATTTATTGGAAATTCCAGTTTTTGTTTTGCAACACAAACTAAATTATAATTGTATAAATTTAAATGAATTAAAAAACAAATTAAAATTTTATAAAAATAATATTTAATTTTTTTAAACTTTATGAATTTAAACTTTTTAATAAATTATTTGAAACAATATCCATAAAATTCATAAATTCATTTAAACAATTTATCTCTACTATTTGTAATTCTTTAGATGTTTCACTAATTATTTCATTTATAAACCCAAATAATATATTTAATCTATCGATATTCCAAATTTTATCTAAATGTTGATAAATATTTTTTTTAATATTGTAATTCACATTTAAATTATTTTCTAAAATAACATTTATTCTTGTTTCATCCTTTTCTAAAAATGCTGAAATAATTCCTTTCAAATTATTAATATTATTTGTAATTTCCTCTCCCTTATATGTTTCACTTAATTTATCTAATGATATTACTACTTTTTTAAATATATCTTCAAATGAATTTTTTGTTTCATCATTCATTATATATTTTTGACAAGCATATATAATAGGAAATAATAACATATTAATATCATTCTTGTTATCTCCATTTATAATTCTATATGTTGCTTGTAAATAACTTCCATCCTGAATAATCAATCTATTATTTAAAACAGATATTTTTGAATCCTTCTCCGTATATGAAAATATAAATAATTTAATTATTACCGATAATGGGTCTAATATATTATTTTTTGTTGGATATATAAATTGCTTAATATTAAACATATATTTCTTAGATTATATTCTATTAAAATAATTAAAACTTTAAATATAAATTATTCTATTATGTCAGAAAATTTTTTGAAATTATTAAGTAAATCATTAAAAATCTGTTTTTTTGAAAATACTAAATATAAACATTTAGATAATGAAAAAAAGTTATTTACAAGTTTTTTATTTATATGTGGTTCATTCTTGCATTTTACTTATGCATTTGGAACATCTAACAAAAAAAATATCAAAATCATAAAAAAATATAAAATGGTTAGAAATGGTTTTAGTGATTTTATGATTATTACAGATGATAAAAAACATTATAATGTAAATAACAGTTTATGGTATTGGAAATGGAATTCTATTGAAGATTGGCATAAAATGCAAGAAGGTGATACAATATATTTTAATTATTATGGTTGGAGAATTGATTTTTTAGGAATATTCCCTAATATTTATTATCATAGATATACTGTTTCTTAAATAATGTTGGTAATTTATATAAAAATTGAAATTATTATTCTAATAATTATTATATTTAATAAAGTTTTATATTTACTTGCCATAATAATTATGACTACAAATATAAATGATTTATTAGATTATAATGAAACAAATATTTATAATTTAAAATTAATAATAAAAAAATTAAATTTTAATTCTAATATACTTGAACCAGTTAATATATCATATAATACAAAAAATAGAATTAATTTTGATGATATTTTAATAGAAAGAAGTAAAATAACATCTAATCTAATAAATAAATTAAACCGTGAAAAATACTTATATATAAAAAATTATATTATACCTTTACATAATTTTGTTATTAATTTTCTTAATGTAAGTATAATTATTATCATAATAATAGTATTATTTTTTGATTGAAAAAATTGAAATTACATTTATATGGAAAATATAATAAAATAATGAAAAATACTAATTTAATAACCTTACACACCAATAATATAGATAATTTAATAATAATAAAAAAAAATTTAAATTTTAAAAATATACAAAAAAATAATTTTTAAAATAATGATGAATATGAAGATTATAATTATTTATTAAATATTTTAATAGAAAATAATAAATGAAATATTAGAAGAATTAAATAAACAAAGTTCAGAATATGAAGAGCAAAAATTTAATAAATTTATAATTTCCATTTTATTAATATTTTTATTTTCAATAATTATTTTAGTTAAAGAAATATTGAAAATAAACATTAAAAATCATCCAAATTATTGATAATCAATATTAAAAAATATTCAATATTATAAAATAAAATAATAAAAATAAAAAGTATTAAGCAATAAATCAAATTATTATTTTTTTTAATTATTATATTTTGTTTATCATTATTTGTATTATTCAAACTTAACAATTTTTGATTTAATAATTTATTATCTTCAAATAACAGTTGTATAAATTCTTCATTATGTTTATTATAATCATACATATCTTTAATTAACAACCATATAGCGTCATTATTGGTATTTAAATTTTCTTTTTTATTATCAATATAATTTATTTTTTTATTTAGAATTTGATAAATTGATTTTGATATAATTTTATCATTATTATTATTAATATTATTCATAAGTTTTTCGTGTTTAATTATATCATTTTTTAATTGTTTCATTTGCATTGTATAATTTAAATCATTTGAACAATCTAATTCTTTATTTAATTTATTTAATTTTTCAACTTGTTTATTATTAAAATCAATAATATTATTTAATTTATCATCATTTTTCCAAAAATATTGAAATTCCATTTTTAATAACTATTTAAATATCTATAAATAATTATTATCAATTTTTATTTATATACTATGTTATGTAAATATAAAGATATATTTGGAAAAGTTGGTGAAGGAGTTCATTCTTATCGTATATTTAATATTGCAATTGTTGATGTGTTATTAACATTTTTATTAGCATTTATAATACAATTGTTATTACCAAAATATAATTATTATCATATTTTAATATTATTATTTATATTAGGTATTATCTTACATAGAATGTTTTGTGTTAGAACAACAATTGATAAAATATTATTTAATTAAAATTTAAATAATTGTATCATAAAAAAAATTGAAAAATATTTTATTTATTAAAATATTATTAGTTTATCTAAAACAACCTAAAAAATGTTTATTCCAAAAGAAAATAAATACTATGAATTATCTAAGGAACCAGAATCATTAAAAAATATTTTTAATAAAATTAAAGAACAAATACCAAAATTTGAAAATTATTATGAAATATTGTATTTAACAAATGTTTTTTCAAAAGAAATAAAAACTGTTGAATTTAATAAAACATCTAATTGTTATAATACACAATATAATTTAATTATTAATGGTGAAAATTTTAAAATAAATTCAATAATAATAAATAATAAATTTTGTAATATTCATTATGAACATATTACAAATAATAAATATATTACAAATAATAAAAATCTTTGCAATCCAATATTTTGTTTTGATTTAAATCAAGATATAAAAAAAAATGTTATTGATTTGATTCCTTTTACAAATAAATATAATATAATTTTATAATTCATCTGTAATAAGAATACTATCTCTATAAATTTCAAAATCATCAATGTTATTATTATACATTTCCAAAAAATTTTTTTTAACAACATCAAAATTAATTTCTTTAATATAATAATTCCAAAAATTCTTAAACTCTGGAACAGTGACAATATTTTTTTTAGAAAAATAATAAATAATCATTTCTCTTAAATCATTATTTTCATAATTAATTCTTGTATTACAATGACAAATAATTCCAAATAAATCAGGATTTGGTAAAGCTAAATGGGTTTCATCATTCAAATTTAAAAATTTAATAAAATACAAACTACAAATATCATTATCAATAATTAAATTATCAATATTTTTCATAAATTTAGTAAAATCTACCATTCTACAACAAAATTGATTATGATTAATATCTGGATTACCTGGGTCTGTAAAACTATACTTAATATACAAAGGCTTTTTATCATCCTTAAATTTAGTTGTATTATATAAATTAATTAATGTATTAAAAGCACAACTTTTATTTTTCATCCAAATATCATTAAAATTTGCAAAAAATACCCACTGATTATTTTCAATTTCCATGTTATTTAAAATATAATTATAATGTCTAAATTGCGAACATTTTTCTTTTTGAATAAATAATTTAAAATTTGCATCAATATATTTATCTAAATTAATAACAATATCTTCATTATGCGAAATTGATAAATATAAATTAACTGGTAAATACTGTGTTTTAAAACTATCTAACATTTTAATCAATAATTCATATTCATTAACAGTATTAATATGAACACCACATAGACAATTCATATTAATATTAATATTTGTTAATTTATATCTTAAAACGGCATAAGCATTATCATAATACTCCTTTAAATTATCATCATAAATAATTCCTAAAGCCATTTTACCATCATTATCTAATAAATGACCAAATAATTTTAAATATGTCTCCATAAAATATTATATTTTTATATTTTTAATTAATTTATTCTTCAATTAAACAATCCTTTGATTTATTTTTTTTATTTGTCAATGTATAATTTAATATTATTTCTTCATCAATTATTTCATTGATTTTTGTTTTGTCAAATGAAATATTTAATAATGTTTCATTATCACTATAAAATGTCTTTTTATTATAATTATCTTTACTACATATTTTTTTATTTTTTTCAGTTATATATATATCTTTTAAATACTTAATTATACTTTTTGGTATTTTCAATTTATTTATCTTAATTGTTTCATTCATTATCATTTTAAAAGTAAAAATCACTTCATTCTTATCAAACTTGATATCATTCGTATCACTTAAAAAACTATAAACACGATTAAAACTTGCATATTTATAAAAAATTACATCATAATTTTCAGCAATACTTTCTTCATTTTCGCAAATATAAATCATCTATGAGGGGATGTTCTTAAATATTGTTATATAAAATTTATTTTTACATTAAAAAAATCTTTATAATAAAATTTTATGACACTTTTTTAAATCCTCTATATATTTAAAAAAGTGTCATAAAATTTTATATTGTCCAATTTTTTTTTTATTAAATAAATATTAGTTATGGTTATATCTTTTTTTAATGAACTTATTACTTCTTTATATATTAATTTCAATATTAATGAATACTCTTATAATGAGGATTTAATTAATGAAAATTTAGAAATATTTTAAATAATATTTGTATATTCAAAATTATTATTAAATTTACAAATACAGTGTGTAATAATTATTATAATATTACATATTAAATTAGAAAGCATAATTCCAATCATTATTAATAAATTTAAATAATAAATCTTATAACCTTCTTCTAATAAATCAGTAATTTCATCAATAAAATAACAACTTTGTATTAAGAATATAATCAAAAATACATTATTTATTCTAAATTCATATTTATTTATAATTTCATAAGTATATAATTGCCTTTTAAATGCTAATTTAAAAATTTCATAATAATTAATTGATAATAAAGAACTACTAAAATTTAAAAATAACATAAAATTTAATGAATAATAATCTATTTTTTTATCTAAAATATCAATAATTAAATATACATTAATTATAGAAATAATTGTTATAATAACAATAAGGATTGCAAAAAAATAAAATTCATACATATTTTACTATTATTTATTTTATTGTTATTAAATTTCAATTTTTTCTATTTTACTTATTAGTATTATAATCAATATAAATTGTATTATACTCAATAAAAAAAATTTTAAAATATATTTTTAATTTAATTCTAATTTATTTTTTAATTTTTCAATATCTTTTTCAATATTTTTATAATGAAAATTTTCATCACTATAAGAAGTATCTAATTTTTCTTTTGATAAAATCCATCCAACATTATTATTTTCTATAAAATAATCAGAAATTTTTTTCGCTCTTTTATAGTGAAACTCTGAAGTGCAAATAATTATTTGTTCGTAATATTTTGTTTTAATTAAATCATTAATATGATAAAAATTTTCAACAGTATTTGTTGAAACATCATCAATATAATATCCAGTTTCATTCAAATTTAATAAATCCAACATTTTTTCAGCCTCGCTTTTTTCATTATTATTATTATTATCCTTATTTCCACCTGTTAAAAATAATTCAAAATTAACATCATCATAATGATTATCATTCATAAAATTAATAACTGTTGAAACTCTATCATTTAATAAAAAATTAATATTAGAACCCAAGATAATAATTAGAATATTAAACATCATTCTTAAATTTTAATTAATAATATAATCAATTTTTAATCAATTTTTATTTACATATCAGGTATTTCAATAACATCTATTTTATATGTATCATCATTTATTTTTTCAATAATTTCATTTTCATCTTTTTTTACTTTTCCAACTACATAATGTAAATCATAATCATAAACTGTTCCAGTTTCAACACAATACCAATAAAATTGTTTATCACCACTATCAGTTATTCCATTAATTTTAATTACCTTTGTTCTAACTGAATATGAATTTAAACTATTGGAACCATTATTATATAATTTTAAATCTTCATTTATATCTTCTCTATAAGCAGGACCTGGATTTTTATCTAAAACATTTTTTTCATTAAATTTAAAACATTTATATGTATATTTTCTCATATTATCATTTTTTGCTAATTCACAATCAACGGCCACTTCTTTCATAGCATCATAAAAACTTTCTAATACATTATTTTTATTTCTTGCTGAACTTTCAATATCATTATCAACTGTTTTTAATTTATCATCATCTACATTTTTACTATTACCTTCAATATATTTTTTATTTTTAATACTGTTGTATCTAAATACATTAACAACTCTTTCTTCAATTGGCAACATTTTATGAGAACAATAACGAATACCACGACCAATAATTTGTTCTATTCTGGCTTCATTCCAATAAGGTTCAATAATATGTATTTGTCTAATATTATATAATGTAATACCCTCAGCACCAGCAGAACTGAAAAATATAATTTTTATTAATTTTCCATTAACATTATCTTTATCTTGTTCTATTTTTTGAACTAAATCTCTTTCTTTTTTATCAGCATCTCCAGTAAAATCACCATATTTAAAATAGTCTTTTGCTTTTTTATTATCATATTTATTATAACCAAAGTATTTTAAATATAATTTTAACATTGTTAAACCTTCTAAAATAATACTATTCATATAACAAATAATAGGTCCATTACTTTTAAAAATATAAAATATAAAAGCTATGTATTTACAAGAACATTTTGTTAATGTTTTTATTAATTCTGATTTATCTTTTTCATTTTTATTATATTCTTCAAATGTTTTATATTTTTCAAAATTTTTAATATCATTCTCAATATTATTTTTTGTTTTTTTATCTTTTTCATATATATCATCAAAATATTTTTCAACTTCCTTTTTATAAAACTCTATCATTTTTACGTATCCTTTTACATTGTCTGTTATTTCCTCATTTTCTAAATTTCCATCATTTATTTTTTCTAATAATCTATTACTTATTTGAAATGTTGATGCTTTTGGACGACTTTCGTTATTCACAATATCACTAATATCAGGCAATACAAAATTACTTGCTTTTTTAATATATACTTTATAAGTATTACTTTCATATGACGTCATTCTTGCTTTTTTAGCAATTTCATTTTCATAATCTTCCCAATAATTATATTTATTAGTTTGATAATCACTCATTTCAACATCAATATGATTTGTAATTTTTTTAGCATAAACACCATAAATTGAACCTGGTTTATAATAACTAACCAAACCCATAATTCTTCTTTGAAACATATTTTTTGATTTTGTATTTAAACTTTTAATTCCTATTGATTTATCTACAAATATTTTTGAAAACATATTTTCACCCCCTGGAAAAATATCAGGTCTTAATAGATTAAATAAAACTGCTAATTCATAAGGTTCATTCATTGCTGGTGTAGCTGTCATACATAATATTTTACAATTATTCTCTTTTTTATCTTTTAAAATTTCATTATATATTGATAAAGCATTGTTTTTATTTGCTCTCATATTTGAAAGAACACGACTAATAAATATTTGACTTTCATCAATAATATATACATTTTTATTTGAAAAATCGGATATCTTTTTTTCTTCTTCAAAAGCTTTTTTTGCATTTGGACTATCATAATTCACAAAATGAATTGAATTGTTTATTCCTTCCATATTTTGTTTATCCAAAAATTTATTTAATTCACTCTGCCAATTTGTTCTAATACTTGCTTTTATTAATATAAAAAAATTAGTATTTGGCTCACTTAAATATAACATATTCATTAAAACAATAGATTTTTTGGTTTTACCTGTTCCCACATCATGATATAACAATAAAGAATTATTGCTGGATTTATAACCCATATATTTTGAAATAAAATCATCATACTCTTTATTACTTTTTTTCAAATTTAAATCAGCACAAGGATCTCCACTTAAATCAGAACTTTTAGGTATAACATAATTTTTGTAATTTTTCATTACATAGGATGGAAATAATTTTCCATTAATTTTTAAATTAATTTTTGTTTTTTTCTTAAATGTATCGTCCATAATATTATTATATATTTAATATAATAAAAATATTATTTATATTGTATATAAATAAGTTTGAAAATAATAATCATTTTATATATTTATAATATACATTTGTGTTTTAATTCTTTAAATAAATTTTCTTACTTTATTTTGAGTTTAAATTTTTTTCTGATGTTAGAGCTAATCTAAAATAAATAATATTTTATTTTTTACAAAAATATGAATTAATATAAATAATATAAAAAATTAACAATATTAATTTAATAATGGATAAAAATTGTGTCAGTGTATTTACAAAACTTTCTATCGACGAACATATTAGATTATTAAGTGGACAAGTTTTTATTAAGATAATTTTTAATCCAAATAATAAAAAATTATATCATGAAATTAAAAATGTTTGTGAAGAATATCTTGGTGATTGGTATGAATCAATACAACATTATAAATTTTCAGGCGCAATAGTATTTTACCAATGTGGTTTTACACATGAGATTTTAGACTATGAAAATTCTGATAAGATAATTCATGTATCATTAAATTCATTTGAAAAATGATAAAATTAAAACATCCAATATATTAACAATGTGTTTTTTTATTTTTTATTATTTTATTTTATAATGCCAATTATTTTAAGTTATAATATAAGATGGAATTCCGATAAAATACAAATAAAAAATATTTTAAATAATATTGATAATGTATTAAATACATATGATGTTGATTTTATGTTATTTCAAGAAGCATATTTCTATAAAAAAATTTTAAAATTAATTGACCTTAAAAAATATAATTATCATTATCATAAAAGCGATAAAGATATTTTAATAACCATTTACAAAAATAATTATACAATAAAAAATGTTTATGATGGTGAATTTAAAAAAGGAAGACCTTTCTCAATATTTTATTTTAAAAATAAAATAACCAAAAATTATTTCCTATTTATTAATTTACACGCAGGACATCATCCTAATATTAATTATCATATATTTAAACCAATAAACGAAATAACAAAAAATTTAAATATAACACCAACACAAATTATTATGGGTGGTGATTTTAACAAAAATATTAAAACAAAACACGAAATAATCACAAAAAATAAAACTTTTAAACTTAAATTTTTAAATAATAATGAAAAAACTTGTTGTGATATTAATAGCAAAAGATTATATTTTACAATAGATCATATAATCTCATCAAAAAAACCAATAAAAAAAATAGTTTATAAAGGTAAATCACCAGCTTCAGATCATTTATTAATATTAGTTGAAATAAATGAAATTTAAATTAATTATTTTAATTTATTTAATTTTTCTTTTGCCAATCCTTCATCTAAAGGACAATCATAATATACTGGAACATCAGCATATGTTTTTGATAATTGAGCTGGAACATCTATAACATTTAGATTTCTTAATACTTTAAATGTAATATCCATATTATTGTATTTATAAATTAAAATACCTAATGTTCTTTGGTCTTCTAATACTCCAAATTTATATTCACAATTTCCAATTTTAACTGATAATACAACATCATCAGCATTTAATACATTTAAAAATGGACTATCATCTCTAACTATATTTAATATTAATCCTTGATTTGGAAATGTGTTTAAACCATACAATAATTGTAATTCAAATGAAGTTATAATACTCCATTCCAAACCCAAATATTTTTTTATTATATTTCTACCTGAATCTGGAAATGAAGCAAGAACGGGTAATGTATTTCGCAATACTTCTAAATTAGAACCTCCAGCAAGAACATTATCTATTCCAAATGTATAAATACCTATAATATAACCATCTTTATTAACAATTGGAGAACCAGAATTTCCTTCATAACCTGGAGCAGAAATCCATAAAGTATTTACTTTTTGAACACTAATTGGAAATACATAATTAGCATCTCTAACAGTTCCTTTAGTTATTGAATCTGCATCTATACCATAAGGATCGCCACATAAAATACAATCATTACCAGTATTAACTTTATAACAAGATAATTTTAGTGGAAGACAAGGATGACAAGTAAAATCAATATTTGTTCTGATTAATGCTACATCCGCAACACCATCATAATAAATATTATTGATATTTATTGGAAACCATTCATTTGTAAGAGGATTTGTAATATATCCATCTGTTATTTTTTCAACACCCTCTGTTAAACATCTCATAACACAATGGGCTGCAGTCATAAATAATCCTTGATTTAAATCACCTTTTTTTAATGTTATAAAAGAACCACTACCAGTATATTGTTGAAGTCCATACTTAAATTGAAATGATGAACAAGCTTCAATTAATTTTTTATTAACCGTTTTTTTACAACAAGACATATATTATTCATAACATATTTTTTTAATTTCAAGTAGTAAAATTTTAGTACATCTTTTTTACATATTAAATATCTTCTTGTTTAATCTTTTATGGTTTTTAATAAATGATACCACATATGAATATTTATCTTTTTTATTTTTAACAATAAAAAAATAAATTTTTCTATTATGTAATTCTATTCCATATTCCCTTGTTAATTTATTTCCATAATTATATACACTTATATCATTTCCAAATAAAATTTTTGAAACATCAATATAATTATTTAACTTATTTTCATCTAATTGATAAACAGCTTGATAAATATAATTTTTAAACATATTTATTTTATCTATTTCTTCTCTTAAATTTAATATTGATAAATCAAAAGAATTTGTATAATATTCCATATTTAATTATAAACCAATAATTAAAACTTTATTTATTTATATAATTATATGAATAAAACATTAAATATTAATTATATTACTGATATAAACAAAGTAAAACCTGATTTTGATAAATTTATTAAAAATATTCCTTTTAAAAAACAAAATAAATATTGCAAAGATTTAAATAAACAAATTGTCAAAGATATTCCTGATTATATCATTAAAAATAATAGTGATATAATTCTTAAAGCAAATAATCTATTAAATAAATACTTAAATAATACATTAAAAGAAAATAATAAATTAAATACTTGGAATATATGTTTAACACAAAATAATTTTATGTTTGACTTTCCTTTTACATTAGGTTCAATAATATTTATGCCCTTAAATTATATTAATTACAAGTTAAAAAATAATAAACAAGAACTATTAATAACATTTATACACGAACAAATACATATATATCAAAGATATAACCTTTCTAATTGGAATAATACTATACAAAATCACACTAATTGGAAATTATGCAGTTTTAAAACTTTTAATGATATGATATTAAACCCTGACACATTTTATAAAAATTATTCTTATTGTTATACATTAGATAATAAACAATATTATGGGTATATTGGTAATAATTTTGATATAATATGGATTGATATTAATACCAATAATAAATACACTAATGAAAAATTACCAAAACAAGAACACCCTTTTGAAGAATACGCATATTCTTTATCAATAGATATTGCTAAAAAAAATTGAAAAATATTTTCTCTGGGTGGTTATAGTAATTAAGATTATAATAAAGCTACTGTTAAGAAAGACTTTTACGAAAATGCAAACTCCTCCCAGAACCCCTTCTCCATTGGCACTTCCGCCAGTTCAGCAATATCTTGGTGCTCCTATCAAGAATGGAAATAATCCTAATTATATTCCAATTGGTAACATTGTTGCTATAAATCTTGGTCCTACTTTTGATAGAGTTAATGATGAACGTTATACAACACCACCAAGACAAAGAGCAGTTCCAAGAAACATGTCTCCCAAAAGAAAGAAGAAGTAATAATTTAATTATTTATTCTTTTTTCTTTGAACTTTAATTATTTTTTTATTGGCAGGTTTGTAGCCTATTCAATTGAAAACATTTTTTTTATATAATATTATTATAAATGAGTAATTGTCCCATTGTTAATAATAGTAATTTACCAAATACATATTATGGACCAAGAGGTTCTGGTGATGCTGGTGAAGTTTTTAGAAATCGTTCATTTGGTGGTGCTATGTCTAATAGAAAATTTACAAGACAAGAAGTTATGCCACATAAATTACAACCAAGAAAAATAAGAGAGGGTGAAGTTTCTATTAATTTAAATGATAATAAACCAGAAAGATATATGCCATCATTAATCCCCAGAATTCTTGGAAGCACTAAAAATCCTGAATATAGATCTGGTTATATGTCAAATTTAGATTATGTTGAAATCCCAGAAAATAATAATTATACACAATATTTTTTTCCAATGCAAGAATTACAAAAAATGAAATTTAAAAATAAATATAATAAAAATAATGACAACAATAATTATCAAGAAGTTATTCATACTATAAATGGATTACCTATTAAAAAAGTTAAAGATGATGATGTGAGAGGTGATTATGTTAAATATCCATTTAACGACAAGCCATATAAATTTCTGGATTATAGATATAAACACCCAGATATGATTGTTGAAAGTTTTTCTAATTTTGCAAATGTTGATAATAACTATAATGAAATTAATTCATCTGATAATTTTGTTAATTCAACAATGAAGTTTAAAGAATGTATAGAAAAAGAAAATAATAGACCTACAAATGACCCCATTGTAGAACAATTTGGAACTAAAGATAGACTTACTAATAATAATGAAATTAAAAAAGAAAAGTATAAACAAAATAATTTAATGATGTATGGTATTTTGATTATTCTTTTATATATTATTTTCAGTTTTTAATAATAAAAATATATAGAATATTATATAATTAATGTCATTAATACCTGATGTTGCTACAATTCCTTATGATAATTCATTTGATATTTTAACTGCTTTAGATAAAGATAATGTCAATCGTTTTGCTTTATTAAATAGTAATCAAGAAGTAAATGCTGAGCCATTTGATGTAGTAAATCGTGATGGACGATTTTATTTTTTTCTAAATGAAAATAATGTTGTTGAATATGTAGGTAATGAACCTTCTGAAGAAGAAATTTTTGTAGATGATGAAATGGATATTGATATGGAAAATATTGATATGGTTAGTGAAAATTTTATGAATTTAAATAACAATGAAGATTTAATGTTAATTATAATCTTTATTTTATTATTAATTTTTGTTTTATGTTAATTTTTTTATTGTATTAATTTTTATAAAAAATTGATTTTTATAATATTATCTAATTTAGAAAGAACAGATATTTTTATTTTTTTATTATTGTTTTAAAAATTTAAATATTAATAATACTATTGAAGAAAAAAATTTAAATTATGATGATAATAAGCATAAAATGTCAAGAAGAGAATTTTTACAAAAATATAAAAATTGAAATATCATAAATGTATTCTTTTATAATAGGTATTAAGATGGAATTTTTTGATAACTCTGATATTTATATTTCTCCTACTGAGGAAGAAACCACTATTAATAAAATTACTGAATTTATTAAAGAAAATATTGATGGAACACAAGATGATTATTTAAAATATTTTTATGATAATTATTTTATTAATGATAATATTAATAGTCTATTAAATAAAGGTAATTATAAAGAAGAACAAAAATATCCATATTTTATTGATGGTATTAGATATGAAGTAATAACTGAAAGTATTATATTAAATATTATAAAAATGAATAAATTACATAAAGATAAAATAGAAAATAATGATGATTTGGATTAATTTTATAGAAGATTAATTTTAAATATTTCTGCAACAAGATTATCTAAAGGTCTTGATTTAAAAACTACTAATTATAGTGATGAATTAATATATAATTTTATTGATTCTTGTTTAAATAAATACGAAATTGAAAATTTAGATAATGAAACTTCTTTTAAATGTTTAACAAGAATTTGTTCTATTTATAATGTTTCTAAACCAGTTATTAAAAATTTAAAAAATAGAAATATTCAAAAATTCTATACAAATGTTATTCAATCTCATTCATTTATTATTAAAAATGAAATTTCAAAAAATATTGATATAAAACAATTTTTTAAATTTTTAGATGAATTATATTTTGATAGAGATGATGGTTATAGAATACCACCATTAGATTTAAATAATATAAGTGAAACAACTAATTTAAATTTATATGAATACTTTCAAAATACACCTAAACAAGTTAATTTGATATGTTTTATTGAAGAACAAAGACAACCTTCTGCTGAATTAAGAACCGATTTAAAATTATTTTATAAATTTATTAATATTTCTAAAATATTTGATGCTATTGGTTTTAAAGTAATTGTTATGTGTTCTAAATTTGGTATAAATAAGAATAATCAAACCTGTATTATCAATAAACCTTATAAATTTAATGAAATACATAATTTTGATTTATTATTAAATAGATATACTATTAATTGTATTAACTTCTATTTAGATGTAGATTTTGAATGTCTTTAAAAATTGAAAAAATGTTTCTTTATCAATCAAATATAAATATGAATATAAACACTGAATATTTAAACAACAAAACTTATATATTACAAATTAAATATTTAAATGAATTATTACAAAAAATAAATATATATATTAATAATTATAATATTGGTTCTTCAATTAAATTTGAATATACTAATAATTTTTATGAATTATCTACATTAATTGAAAATGATTATATTATAATTAATCTAAAATTATTATATGAAAATGATTTAGACACTTTATTTAATGATTTTGATAATTTAAGTTTATAATTAATTTTAATAAATAATATATAAGAAATAATACAAACTAAATATAATATATTAATTAAAATATTTATGTATCAGGCATATATAATAATTTATTAGGTGTTAAATTTAATTTTTTACAAATTTCAACAATTAACATTGTATCACCTTTAGCTTGATGTGTTTGTTCTATAGTTGTATTAAAAATAAAATTATAATGATCTATCAATTTATTTGTTTTGCAATTAATATTAAATTGCCTTAAAAATATTTTACTATCTGCTTTTAAAATATCTTTTAAATTCAAAATATTATTATATTCTAATACTTTCAAATCAAAATTATTACTATTATGACCTATAAATAATGGTTTATTACAATATTTTAATATTTTATTCATATCATTTTTTATATTATCATAATTATTATCAGCATTTATTAAATCTTCATTCGTTATTCCTGTTAAATTTGTTATAAATTCTTTCAATTTTGTTTCTGGTTTTATAAATCCAGAAGATACACCACTATTAAAATTATATTCATAAAAATAACGGTCAATTATTTCATGTTCTTCTATTGGACTAAACAAACCACGTTCTACTGTTATATTTGTTTCTAAATCAAACATTATAATATTATTTTTCATTTTAACATCTAAAACATCACAAATAAAACAATTTAAATCCCAAGCATTAAAATTATTATCAAATATAACTTTATATTTATATCCATCTCTTAAATTCCATATTTCAATATCTTTTTCATTAATCCAATCTTGATGATATAAATTATAATATAATAATACTTGAATTATATATTTTATATCTATTGATGAAGTAAATTTTAATTCTATTATTTTATTTTTATTAACTATATCTAATACTCCTAATAAATTTATATTATTATGTTTTATCATTTTTTGAAATTCAAAATCATTTAAATCTTTTGTTAATACATTTATTTCTTCTACAAATAAATTTAATTCATTAATATGTTGTGTAAAATCATTTTTTAATAAAAATTTACATTCATTTTCTATTTGGTAATAATATAACGTTATATCAAACATTATTTTTTTAAAATTAGAATTATTAAATAATTCTTTATACAAATTTTTTATATATTTTTTATTTATATAACTACCAATATTTTCAATAATATATGGAACAATTTTTTCATCCACATCTTTAAAATATTTTTTATATAATTTTTGATTTTTTTTGTTTATACCATTTAAATATACTAAATATGGTCTTTCAACAATTTCAAATTGTTCATAAAATTGTTTTTTATCTTTTTTTTCAATAAGAACTGTTTCATTAATTTTTTTTAAATATTTATTTACATATTCATCAATTAAATTATTATTTTTATAATATAAAAACTCAAATATATTTTCAATATACAATCCATATAAAGTTGCATATTCGTCATTATCTATTATATTTACTTTATTTATATCATATAATTTTTCTTTTTCTAAATTATATTTAAATTTATTTTCAAAATTAAATATTCTATTTTCACTAAAATATTTTTTATCATTTATAATTTTTGTAACACTAAAAGATATTGTTTTATCTTCTGTTTTTAATTTTTCTTTAAATATAAAATAATCATTATTTTTATTTATTAAATTATTTGGAATATTATTAAAT
>Ga0206130_10002588_pt1 | contig 24902 bp, 29 predicted proteins | sample Helgoland_Spring_9_FD_148637 | JGI IMG/M metagenome (GOLD analysis project Ga0206130, IMG submission 148637) | Pelagic subsurface seawater microbial communities from Kabeltonne, Helgoland, North Sea - Helgoland_Spring_Bloom_20160512_1 | ecosystem: Environmental > Aquatic > Marine > Epipelagic ...
TGACCCTTACATGGGGTCAGGTTCAACAGGCAAAGCCGCAGTGCAGGAGGGATTCAGCTTCGTAGGCTGCGAACTAGACAAGGACTACTTCGACATTGCAACAGCACGTGTCACCAACGAAAAAAATCGATAGCTATGAAGATGAAAGAACTACTCGAAGAACTAAAAAAACTAAACGAAAAACTATGATGAACCTAATACACGGAGATTGCATTGAGGAAATGGCAAAGATGGGCGCAAACAGCGTTGATCTCACTGTCACTTCACCGCCATACGACAACCTCAGAACATACGATGGTTCACTGCAATGGAGCGAGGACATATGGAAGCAGGTGCTTGAAGGGCTGTATCGAGTGACTAAAGAAGGTGGCGTAGTCGTATGGGTAGTCGGAGACGCTACGATTAAGGGTAGTGAGACGGGGACAAGCTTTAAGCAAGCTTTGTATGCTATGGAGTGCGGGTTTAATTTGCACGATACCATGATATGGAATAAATCAAATCCAGTGCCAGGCGACGGGAAGCATAGGTATCATGCGGCATTTGAGTATATGCTTGTGCTTTCCGTTGGATCACCTGCATCGAGGAATCTGTTGAGAGATATTCCCAATGCCAGTTTCGGCAAGAACTGGCAGCCTTCAGGCGACCGAAGGACTAAAGACAACCTGAGTCGTCCAAAAGGAACGACGTGGGAGTGCCCAGAATATGGGTTTAGGACGAACGTGTGGAAGTCTCCAAACGCAAGCGGAGCCAGATCCCTACACCCAGCAGTATTCCCAGAAGCTATTGCGCATGACCACATCATCTCATGGAGCAACGAGGGCGACACAGTATTCGATCCGTTCCTCGGCAGCGGAACTACTGGACTAGCGGCGAAGCAACTCAACCGCAACTTCATCGGCATTGAGAAGGTTGAGAAATACTACGACATAGCGCAGGAGCGACTAGGCAACATTCAACCAACACTAATATAATATTATGTCATCACCAACGAAAAGAATCGATAGCTATGAAGAGGAAAGAACTACTCGAAGAAATAAAAAAACTAAACGAAAAACTACTATGCGAAATACAGGAAACACGGCAGGAAACTATGGAACTCGATCTATCAGCATCGTTGAGCAAGCGAGAGCTACAGCGACTAAAGACTTCAAGCTCGAAAAGGTTATCGAATGGATCCGAAGCGGAAGCGGACGATTCGCCAAAAACATAACAGCAGTAAGAGAGGCGACCGAGAAGGGAGATCTGGACCGAGCCTCCGAGCTTAAGCGGAACCTCCCTGCGGTAATGTTTAGCGGACAGTTCGCCAGGAGATCGAGTAAGGATATAACGACTCACTCTGGACTTATCTGTATGGATGTCGATAAGATCGACGCTCCTGCGAAAAAGGTCGATGAAATGCGTTTCGATCCTCACATCGTCGCAGCCTTCGTCTCTCCCTCTGGCAACGGACTAAAAGCTATATTCGCTATCCCTGGCGACGTCGAGAAGCATCGCGACGCATTCGAGGCAGCTAAACGCTACCTTTCGACCTACGGACTAGAAGCGGACGAGAGCGGGAAGGACGTAAGCAGGCTCTGCTTCCTCAGTCACGATGCCGAGCTACATTACGCTCCCGACGCAGTAGAGCTACCTGTGCATATCGAGGAGCAGTTTATTGCTCAGAAGGTTTCTAATGCTGCTACAGGCGATCGAATCGGCGATCGATACGCTGCGGCTCCTAATGTTCGCGAGCGATCTGTAGCTATCCTGCAGCGTCTAGGATGGCAGATCCAGCGAGGCGACAGTCAGCGCACATACTGCACTCGACCTGGTAAGCAGGGAGGCATATCGGGAGAGCTGCGCAGCGACGGATCGTTCTTCTGCTATACGGACAGCGCATCTCCTCTCGAGCCTCTGCAGAACTACTCTCCCTTCGCGCTCTACACGGCTGCAGAGCATCGAGGAGACTTTAAGGCAGCAGCTCTAGCATTAGCAGAGGAGTTCGGCGATAACGAGCCTCCAGTAGACGGACGCGACTTCTACAATAAGACAGGAGCCGTCGAATCCCAGGAGGCAGAGATCGAAGATCGTAAGGCAGCAGCTATCGGATCTATGCCTACCTGGACATCCGCTAACGAGATCCCAGAAGATCTTAACAAGCTGATCATGCAGCGATATCCTGTTCTCATCGAGGGACTGCTGCACAGAGGGACCAAGATGGTCCTGGGAGGAGGATCTAAATCCTACAAGACCTGGACGCTACTTAATCTGGCAGCATCTGTAGCGAGCGGCACAGACTGGTTCGGACATAAGGTCGTAAATACAGGACTCGATGTTATATTCCTTAACTTCGAGGTCCCTCATGAGTTCTTCCTAGATCGCGTTCGGGGCGTCTGTAAGGCGATGGATGTAGAACCTCCTGCGAATCTAAAGGTCTGGTCTCTTCGAGGCGTCTGCAATGATCTTAACCTTATCCTGGCAACGCTCCAGGAGCGGCTAAGTAATGGCTGCGCTCTCCTCTGCATCGATCCTATCTACAAGGCTATCGGAGATCGAGACGAGAACAGTGCAGGAGATATGGGTCTCCTAATGAATGAGATAGAGGCGATCGTCGAGAAGACTGGAGCAGCCGTAGCATTCGGAGCGCACTACTCGAAAGGGAACCAGGCAGAGAAGGATCCTCTCGATCGTATAAGCGGCTCTGGCGTATTCGCTCGAGATCCAGATACGATCATGGGACTAACAGCGCACGAAGAGGATAGCTGCTACACAGTCCACTCTGCGCTTCGAAACTTCCCAGGAAAAGAGCCATTCGTCGTCGAGTGGAACTTCCCTCTATTCAGCCTCCGAGACGATCTCGACGCTGGAAAGCTTAAGCGACCAGGGCAGAAAATCAGCGCGGGAAAAATCCTCGCAGAGATTGATCATACGGGAGCCGATCCGAAGGACTTCGTCCCTGCGATGGCGTCGAAGTTCGATATAAGCGACCGAACCGTCTATCGGATCCTAAAAACTCTAAGCGACCAGTCTAAGATACATAAGACTGCTGGGAGCTACTTCATCACTCATAAATCATAGGAAAAATATGACTAAAATAAATAGAGAACTACTCGAAGAACTAGATCCAGATCTATTACTTATGGACGGATTCGACGACTGCATAGCAGGAATAGTAGAGCGATACGGAGAAGAGGATATCATCTGCTACGACAGGGATGCGGTCTGGGATAAGCTCGGTAAAATGGGGATGAGCTGAGAAGACGCAGTGGAGTTCTACTGCTTTAACCAGCTCGGAGCCTACATGGGCGAGCGGACGCCATGCTTCGTATACCAGCCATAAACTGCGATCAGCTATATTTTATATACATATCAAAACAGCTAACTGATATATCAAACGCAACTATCATGAAACTAACACTAGAAATACATACTACTAAAACCATAATCGAGACAGACTACACTCCAGCTTTAATGGAGACAGTCGAACATCTGTATCGACTCTGCATCTGCGCTGGTTTCAGTCCGAAAGGAACAGCCGAAGCCTTTCTCGATCATGCAGAGGAGATTATCGAAGCTGAAAATCCCGAATGAAGTAGCTATAATAAATTCAAGTCAGAAAAAGCTGACATCGAGCCTCCAGGTCCAGGAGGCTTTTTTGTGTCCTGTAAAATAAAGTGAAAAAAAAGTGAAATAACTATTGACTTAACTATTCGTCTCTGCATTCTTTAGATCATGAACAACGCAATCAGCTATATCCTCTCAAATGAAACAATCATGACTTTCCTCAAGTCCGAAGCTCGCGAGCAAGTAGCAAGCGACATTCGCGCAAAGACAGGAAGCGGCACAACTGCAAAAGGCGTCGAAGTTCTCTTGATGAACGGCAACGACAAAAGCATCGCAGCTCGCTTCGATTCTTATCTTGCAGCAGGAGTCGCTGCTTGTGTGAAGCTTAGAATTGAAAGCTCGAAATAATCTCACAAGCTCCCAGCTAACCCTGGGAGCTTTTTTGTGCCTATAAAAAAAGGTGAAAAAAAAGTGAAATAACTATTGACTCCCTCTATTCGCTAGTCTTTATTCCTGTCTATCGGAGCGATTAACGCGACGAACTAAACACTACAAAACACGCACATTATGAAAATCACAAACGCCATCAAAAAATTAGAAAAAGCAGGATTCGAAGTTATCAACGACGGATCTCGTTTCTCTGCTAGTCGCAAAAACGATATCATCGAATTTATACAAAACGGCGGAGGCTCAGATCAAGCAATCTGCATTCGCATTATGAGCGCAAATGATCACGACGACATGATGACGGATTACTGTGCAGGAACTTTCTGCGACAACATTAGCCAAGCGATTCGCATCGCAGGTTAATTTCTCACATAATCTGCATGACACAAGCTCTCAGCTAACCCTGGGAGCTTTTTTGTGCCTGGAGCGACTGAGTAGACTCGAGCAGATCTGCAGGCTCTCCTGGGGCATCCTGGAGGCTGCTATTGACAGGTTTTGACAGACTTTGACACCTGTCAAAAGCGAAAAGGGGGGATCCATGCTTTGACAGGCTCTGTCAATTTTTAATTCCCAGATGATTAGAGACTTAGGAGATTATTGACACGACTTTTGACATGGCTGTCATTTTTGCCGACACCTATATAGTAATGTCACTATATATTAATAGAACGCATACGAGACATCGCCCCGCAAGGGGGCGGCTGTCTCTCCGCGTTCTGCTGTCGATGTCGTAGCTCTCTATGATTTGACTTTGAACACAAGATAATCGATACTGCGAGGATGAATGAAACCTACGAACTTACAGCACTCCGATCTATTCGGGAGATCAGCATCGCTATCCGCGATCTAGAGAATCAATCGTCCGCGACTTCTAAGCGATATAAGAAAGGGATTAAGATCCTGCAGGCAGAGGTAGATGCTATCGAGGCGTCTCTCGATGACGGAGGAACTCTACCAGGCACAGAACCCTGGAACATCCAGAGCCAGCAGATAAAGCTACTTATCGCGGATCCTAGCCTATCGAACATCGAGGAGGATAACTCGATCTGATATGAGGACAGTAAGGATAATCGAGGGGGTAGACTATCCAGGGGATAAGCCAGAGGCGTCTGCGCTTCATCACTCCCTAGCCTGCGAGATAGCCGCCAGGATACAGCAGCTCGACTCGATTATCCCTGGCGAAGGCTGTTCTCCTGCTGGGATGCGGCTGGTCCACAGACTCTCGAGCATAGCCAGGAGATCTCCCAGAGCTTATCGACTGCTGCTGGATATGCTAACATCCCAGGAGAGCTTCTCGCTTTCGTTCGACGAGCTAGCATCGAGGCACAACCACTCGAGGCAGTCATGGCTTCAGAACGCACAGGCAGACGTAGAGATCGTCTCAGAGGTCTGGGCGGAGGTCGGAGCAGTCATGTCTGAGCTGATAAAGCGCAGATCGATCGATGATTAGCCCCCCATGCTTTGGGTCCTCCCATGAAAAAATCCTCTGCAAGTCGCGAGCGTTACTCAGCGTTTTTATGAGATTCTGTCTCAAAGGCTAACTGAGTAAAATGAACAAACCAATCGCAAAAACCTGGAAGCAGGTCGCAGAGGCTATCGGAGTCACTCAGCAGACGCTCTCGAAGTGGAGACGCGACTCGGATAACTGTCCGCAGACGAAGGACTTGGAAGCCTGGGAACTCTGGTCCGCAGAGCGAGCGATGTCGCAGGAGAGAGGAGCGGGAAGGATCGCGGTAGGCGGTCGAGAATATACTGCAGCAGATATCGCAGATCTAAAGGCGAAGCTTATCGCTGCGCAGGAGCGTCGGGAAAATGCGATGGCGCAGATTCGAGAACTAGAACTAGCGCAGAAGCGCGATAACTTAATCCCAGAGTCCGAGGCGACGGAGACTCTGATCAAACTCCTTACTCCATTACGACGGCTGCTCGATGCTCTGCCTCGCCAGGTCGCGTCACAGGCTAACCCTGCTAACCCTAACATCGCGGAGCTTGCCATCCGCAACGGACTTGACGATCGCGTCTTTAGTGAGATAGAAAAACTTTTCCTCGGTAGGTAGTCTAGCTATTAAGACGCTAGTCGGTTTAGTCGTGTTTACCGTTTGTCCACCTGCTGAGGATTTAATTTATAAAGATCATGTCTGGTAATTTAAAAATCAATTCGAAAGGATTTGATCAAATGATTAGAACGCTTAAGCGCAAGACGGGAGCGAGCTTCTCGGATGTCGTAAAAGGTTCGGCTGGATCTATCCTGGAAGGAGCCGCTCGATTCACTTATAAGTCTAAGGCGAAGATCATATCCGAAGCCGTAAAAGAATCTCTCTCGACTAAATTCGTATCGTCTAGAGGAGATAAGATTCGTAAGGCTAAGGACGGATCTGTTATCTTTAAAGAGAACGGATCAGCCGCAGGACGCTGGATCCGAGTTCGAAGATCCTACAAGCTAAACGCAGTAGGACCGAAGAATCCCGCAGGGCGTTTCCTAGGCGACGACACGCAGACCAGAATTAACAAGGCTCTCGGAGAGCTTCGTAAACTGCAGGCTAAGATAATCAAATTAAAGAAGAGCAGAATCGCCTCGTCTCAAAAGAGCTTCCTGGTAATAATGTCCAAGCTAAGGATCCCTGTTAAGAATACCAGGGGACTAGGGACAGCGATGAAATCTAAGATGACGATTAAGCATGAGGCATCCGTATCTGGAAAGCTGTTAAAAGATAAGAAGCAGTCGGTGATCGTTATTAAGAGCAGATCACAGTCCGCGCTTAACCCTAAGTCTGGAGGGATTAACGCATTCGCTCGAGCTTTTAACGGACAGACTAAAGCCTTCGCTACGGCGGCATCTAAAGATCTAGAAGGATATGTAAAAAAATTCGCGGCACGCAATGGGTTCACTGTTAAAAAATGAAATAGGAAAGCTCTTTTCTCCCAGGAGACTGCAGCCTCCCGTAGACTGGGCGTTCGATAACTGCGTTTTACGCGACAACGTCTCCGAGCTTCCAGGATCTCTTAAGGTTTTCCCTTATGCGCAGGAGCCGCTAAACGCTTTAATAGATCCGACGATCAGTAAGATAACTCTCTGCTGGGGATCGCAGTCGAGCAAGACGACGACGATGTATGCAGGGATCGGCTACCTGCTCTCTGAGTTCCCGAAGGACACGCTCTGGATTATGCCTAGCGCAGAGAACGCTCGCAACTTTTCTAAGGGACGATGGCTACCCTTTATCGACGACTGTAAGCCGCTAAAGGATCAATGTCCTTTGAGCGCAGCTACGGGTCGAGTCGATAGCGACAAGATAACAAACATGAGGCAGGAGTTTCTGTCATGCACTCTAACCTTCGCGGGAGCAGGGTCCGAGAATAATGTAAAGTCTGCACCTGTCGCTTACCTGGTTCTGGACGAGATCGACGAGATCGATCCAGACATTCGCCTGGCTGCTCTCGAGCGGATCAAAGGACGGCGAGAATATAAGATCATTCAGACATCGACTCCGAAGGAAGAGACAGGAGGGATCTGGGAGGAGTATCTCTACGGCGACCAGCGCACTTACTTTATGCCGTGTCCTCATTGCAAAGAGTCTATCGAGTTTACCTGGAGACAGAAAGACAAGCGAGGCGACAGTCGTTACTCGATTAAGTTCGCAGAGGAGGCTAAACTAGAGGACGGGACATACGACTACGATATGGTCGCATCGACTGCAGCTTATCTCTGCCCATGCTGCGACGGAGAGATCCTGGACGCTCATAAACCGACAATGGTTAAGAACGGAGAATGGCGATCGAAAAATCCGAATGCTCCCGCTAATCACAGGAGCTACCATCTAAACTCTCTCTACGCTCCTGCGATGACATTCGCTACTCTAATGATTAACTGGCTCCAGGTCAGCTCCTCGATGCATGGATTAAAGAAGTTCGTCCAGGGTAACCTGGCTGAACCCTGGAAGGACGACTGGGCGAACCAGGAGCAGGCAGACGCGAACGAACTCGAACTCGACTATCAGCGAGGAGATCTTCGCGGAGAGTATCGCGTAATGGGAGTCGATACGCAGACAGACTCTTTCTGGTATGTGGTCCGAGGATTCGATCGCGACGGGATCAGTTATCTGATCGACTGCGGACAGGTCGCCTCATTCTCTGAGCTGGACATCACTTATGATATGCACAAATGCCACGCAGCTATAATCGACTGCGCAGGCGACAGAACGTCCGAGATCTACGAGGAAGTATTTAAACGTCGCTCTAAATGGTTCGGCTCTCGAGGCTGGAAGAATCTCCAGGGCGATCAGCCTTATCGTCTACAGATGAAGGATCCTTTCACGGGAGACACGAAAGGACGAGGAGGTCGATCGAAGATCCGCTACCTTCACGTTAATAAAAGCATCTACGAGGAGGAGCTTTCTCGACTGCGCTCGAGACAGCTCTCTGGCTTCCATACTTTCACGGAGACTCCGCAGGTATACTACGACCAGCTCTTCTCTACTTACTGGACCAGGGAGACAGACAGGAGCGGACATATCAAAGTCGTAAAGAAGCTTAAGCGCAGCAAGGGCGACCACTTATGGGACTGCGAGATCCTGGTTCGCGCTCTCTCTAAGTTTATCGGGATCGCTCGAATCGATCGAGGCAGTATGCCTACGATGCTAGACGAGCCAGCACCGAAGAAGAAGCGAGACGCATCGACTCGAAACAGGAGCGCGACTGGTTTCTGGTAGCGAAAATAGGCTCTAAAAAAAAGTTAATAAAAAGTGAAAAAAGGTATTGACTCTCTCTATTCCGTAGTTCTTTATCTGTCATATCGGAGCGACAAACGCTTCGAATCTAACCTAAAAAAACTACACGACATGACTACTACAAAATCTACAATCGACAGCGACTACAAGCTCCTCACTTATTCTAACGGCGTTGAATACATCGTATATAATTCTGCCTCCTGGCTCGTCGGTGCAGACGATGAGATAGGTAACTCGCTTAAGAAAAAATACTTCCTAAAGAAAGCTACGCTCGAGCAACGCATCAAACAATGGTTCGAAAAACAGCGTTACGTCTCGACTCTAGGTCGCTCCTGCGGGAACGTAAAAAGCATAGCCGTTAAGCTCGGAGTAACTACTAACAAAATTTATTCTGTTCTGCGTAACTCAGACTGGTGCGATGCTAAGGAAAGCTATACATCTACTCGATATAACGACTGCAAAAGCTACTTCGTCTATCGCTACAACGGATAATAAATTCTCTTACGGGGCAGAGCATCCTACACTCTAACTTTAATCTTCAAAACTACACGACTCGAAGTTCGCATTCTTTAAGAGACCTACGGTCTCTAAGTAGTAAACGTGTTAGTGTTAGATAGGTTAAGCCTGCTCGGAGTCGTGTCTGAGCAGGCTTTTCGCGTCTAAAAAAAAGTGAAGAAATAGTGAAATTAGCTATTGACGCTATCAGATCTGTCGTTCTTACTCTGTCATATCGGAGCGACAAACGCTTCGAATCTAACCTAAAAAAAACTACACGACATGAAAACTACTACTACAAAATCAGAAAACTGGACTTCAGAAACAATCACTTTTAAAAGCAGCAAGACATCGATCGAGATGCTCGGCTATAAGTTCTCGATCGAGAAAGACGTAGAGGAAAGCAGCGACGAGCTAGGCTTTGAATGCTGGGACATCATCGAAAGCGGAAGCGTCGCTTTTAGCGTCTCGAAATGGGACGACGATAAAGAATACATGGCGATCTGCGGAGACATCGTAAGAGAAGCTCCTACAGTCGCAGAAGCTGCTGCGAAAATGATTACGAACATCTACTAGGAAAAAAACTCGAAGCCTCCCTGCGAAAGCAGGGAGGCTTTTTTGTGTCTGCATATTGACAGCGAGCCTCTCTTTAATGGCAGCTACTACTACTACAGCGCAGCTTATCGCGATCCGCGACAAGATGCTTATCGCTATAAATAAACTAGCGGAGGACGGAATCACATCCTACAGCATAGGAGACCAGACTTTCTCCCTGGCTGACGTAGGCAGCTTAATCGACCAGGTCGAAAAGCTCGACAGACTGATCGCGCTTAAGGACCGAACCCTGGGAGCTAGAGGACAGAACAGAATATCGATCCGTAACTTTAATGGCTAACAAAACTAAAAAACCGAGCAGAGTATCCTTCGCGATAAAGCAATTCGTCCGAGCCTTTCAAGGCTATGACGCTGTCAGTAATACTCGATACAGAGCATCCAGGGGGAATACTCCCATCCGATCTGAGGAGGTCGAGCTTAATCAATACGATCGAGATCGACTGATCTCGACCTGTCTGGAGTTCCGTAGGAATAACCCTGTGGTCGCTTCTTTATCCAGGCTGCGTAAGGCAGACATCGTAGGCAGGGGAGTAATCCCGCAGCCTGCGACTGGAGACGACGAGACAGACTCTAGCATCCTGGAAGCCTGGAGCAAGTTCGCAGAGTCCCCAGAGGCGACGGGAACTATGGATATGCGCGAGATGCAGCAGCAGATGATCGACTCGCTGCTGTTCTACGGAGACTGCGGTCTGATCGTAGGTAAGGACCAGGTTCAATTTATTGACGGCTCCAGGATCGGAAACCCTGGCGGGTCCGTTACATCTAACGAGGAGTCGAGCTTTCAGAACGGAGTAGAGATCGATAGGATCGGAAAGCCTGTATCTTACTCTGTAGGTAATCGCGTATCTGGAACCCTAAGAGACATCCAGCTAATCCCAGCTCGAGACTTTATTCCATTCCTGCGCAGAGTCAGACCGACTCAGTATCGAGGCGTCCCAGAACTGGCTCCTGTTATTAACACTCTGCAGGACTGCGACGAATACGATCGAGTCGAAATGATGGCGGCTAAGGTAAGCGCGTCTCTAGCGGTCGCAGTAAAGCGAGAGAACTCTTACGAGTTCGAACTGCAGAATCGAATGGATGGCGGCGAGCAGGACGCTCTAGGTAATCTAGAGGAGTTCCAGCCTGGGCGTTTTCACTACCTAGAACCAGGAGAGGACATTAGCGTTATCGGAGCGAACGGGCGTCCGAACGTAGACGGGATCCAATGGGTAAGCTATCTCCTGCGTAAAGTAGGAAGCGCAGTAGGAATCCCGCTCGAGTTCCTGTTAATGGAGATCGGAGGAAGCTCCTTCTCTGCGAGCCAGGGGGTCGTCCTTCAATACCAGCAGACAGTCGAGAGCTATCAGTCGGATCTGATCCGAGTCATGAGTAGGCTCTATCGTCGCTGGTTATCTCAGCAAATCGCAGCAGGTAATATAAATGTCTCGGCTGCAGCTAATCCCTTCGCGGTCCGATGGCAGCGTCCAGCCTTTCGCTGGATCAATAAGTCTGCGCAAGTTAAAGCGGACATGGAATACTTCAGAGCGGGAGCCATGTCTCTCGATGACATCACTGCTCCCTTCGGATATACTGCGGAGGAGGTAATGACTCGGAAGGCACAGAACATCGTCCAGGCTAAGAAGATCGCTAAGGAGAATAACCTGGGATCCTGGTATGATCTAGTAAATTTCTACAATACAAGCGCGAGCGCGAACTTCTCAGAGCTTACCACGCAGGAGCAGTTTAAGTCACAGAGAGAAGGAGCAGAGGAGAGCGAGGTCGTCGTAGAGCCTCTCATAACTAAGATCGGAGTCGGAGGAGTCCAAGCCATAGGCGATCTCCTAAAGAGCCTAGGAGAAGGACTGATCGACGTAGAGCAGGTAGTTACTATGCTTACCTCGATCTTCGGATTATCAGAAGAGCAGGCGAGAAAAATAGCCAATGGATAAGAGCTATAACGACTATCCAGAGGCAGCGTCTAATAACGCGAAGCGAGCTTTAAAATATAAGGACGAGAATCCCGATAACAAATGCGGGACTCCCGTCGGATGGGCGAGAGCTAATCAATTAGCGAAGCGCGAGAAGATCAGCCGCGATACGATCGCTCGTATGGCGTCATTTAAGCGACATCAAAAGAGTAAGGACGTTCCTTACTCGGAAGGCTGCGGCGGTCTAATGTGGGACGCCTGGGGAGGCTCTGCTGGAGTTAACTGGGCGTCCTCAAAACTCAAACAAATTGACAAGGAGCAGAACAGTATGTCGAAACAATTTGCATTCGGAGCAGCAGCTCTTAGCGAGACTCAAGTAAACAAGGAGCGAGGGACTATGTCTTCAGTAGCTCTAATCTCTATCGGTCCAGCTCTAGGACACGGACTTTATATTGACGAAAAATCTCTCGAGATGATCGAGGACGAACTAGACGGAGTTCGCTTGCCTGCTTACATTACTCACCATGGAGCGATCTTCGAGGATCGACTGACTCGCGAGATCGGTATGTTCAATAACTTTCGCATCGAAGGCGATCGTCTCCTGGGAGACTTTCAGGCTTTCGAGTCCTTCATGGAGGACGAGTCTAAAAAATTCAATCGTCTATTCGAACTCGCGGAGAAGATGCCAGAACGATTCGGTCTCTCGATCGTGTTCTCTGCTAATGTTGCCTGGGCTACCGAAAGCGGAGACGTAGAAACTGAGGAGAGACCAGACGACGCTCTCTTCGACTATCCCTCTATTCGCGTAGAGGAGGTCTCGAGCGCAGACTTTGTAGATACTCCAGCCGCTAATGATCGCGGACTATTTTCTAAAATTGACACTAAACCCACCAATAAGATGACTAAAGCAGAACTCATAGAACTAAACAAAGACCTAGAGGAGAAGAATAAATCTCTCGCTCTAAGCGTAACTGAAGCCGAAGCTCTAGTAGAAGAGTTGCAAATCAGCTTTAAAGATAAAGCCTCTCTCGTAGAAGAAGAGATCGAAGACGCAGAGGAATCTGTAGAAGATGCAGAAGAATCTGTAGAAGATGCAGAAGAATCTGTAGAAGATGCAGAAGATGCAGAAGATGTAGTCGCAGAAGAATCCGAAGAGGAAGAGATGCGCGAAAGCAAAACTCTTCCAGATGTTCGTCCCATGGAGGAGCAGATCGAAGAACTCGAAAAAGACATCGCCTCTAAGCTCGAAGAGATCGAGGAATTAAAGTCGAAGCTCGAAGAAAAAGACGAAGATCTATCCGAGAAAGGCGAAGAGCTAGAAACAAAAGAGGAGGAGATGCAGACTAAACTTTCTGAGATGTCCTCTGAAATCGCAACACTTAAGAAACTTATCGAAGGCTCTGATCTGATCGACGCTCCTGCGGGAGACGAAGTCTACGAGCCTGGTAAATCTAGCCGAGCTAAAGTTATCTCCGAGTTCGCAAAAGAAAACAATATCTCAGAGTTCGCAGCGACTCTTCGCCTCGGCAAAGATCGTCCAGAAATCTTCAAGCTCTAATCACTAAATTATAATTATCATGTCAGCAACTACTGTTCAAAATAACTCCCGCACTTTCGTAGCAGGCGAAGCACTAGATGCCTATATGCTTGTCGATATTGAGTCTGATGGCTCAGTAACTAAAGCTTCGGAAACTAGCGTAGGCACTCAAATCGGATACACTATCGCTCCCACTGCTTCCGGCGAAGCAGCTGCAATCTCTCTCGTCGTTGGTGGTGGCACTAGCTACGCAATCGCAGACGGCGCAGTCGCTATCGGACAAGTCATTTACTCTGCGGCTGGAGGTAAAGTCTCCGCTACTGGAGTCGGTGCGCAACGAATCGGACTCGCTGTTTCTGCAGCAACTGCAGATGGCGACGTTATCGAAGTTATCGCATACCCTAACTAATCTAAACTAAAATCATTATGTCAGCAACTACTGTTCAAAATAACTCCCGCACTTTCGTAGCAGGTGAAGCACTCGATGCCTATCTGCTCGTAAAAGTCGAATCAGACGCAACCGTCATTAAAGCTACTGCATCTGCAAGCGAGCCTAAGGTCGGCTTCACTATCGCTCCTGCCGCTTCTGGCGAATCGGTTTCGGTCTCTCTCTCTCACGGAGGAGGCACAAGCTACGGCATCGCTTCTGAAGCACTAGCAATCGGCGACAAAGTCTTCGGCGATGCAGGCGGCAAGCTTGCAGCAGCAGGTGGCGCAGGCGATCTCGTAGGCATTACTCTAACAGCAGCAACTGCAGACGGCGATGTCGTCGAGGTAGCTACAATCTACTAATCAATTAAATATAATATATCATGAGCTTATATACTTCAGCTACATTCAATCCTGTCCTCTCAGAGGCACTTAACAAGATCGGCGAGAACAAATTCGTCGGAACTCAGATCCTTCCTGTTCGCGATGTCGCGACTAAGACAGGTCAGTATCCTGTATTCGGCGACGACCAGTTCGATCTTAACGCATCGGTAGCTCGCGCTGCTGGTTCTGCATTCGCTCGTCGCGACTTCGCTTACGGTCAGCAAGACTACTCCTGTCAGCAATACGCTCTGGAAGGTCTGCTCCCAGACGAAGACGTTACTAAAGCAAGCGACGACGGCGTATCCGATTCGGCAGCAGCTATCGCTCAGAAGCTTCAGCGCGATATCATGGTAGGTCACGAACTCCGCGTCGCAGCAGCTATCAATGGCGCAGCGTTTAACGCGACTGCTCAAACAGGCGGCGCGATGTCTGACGCAGACGCAGCTAAACCAATCAGCTCGATCCAGAACGCAGTTGAGCGTCTCAACGGAAACGGCTTCTATGATAGCCTCGCTCTTATCATCGAGACTTCTCTCTTCAACGAGATGATTAACACTGTAGACGTTCGCGGGATCTTTAACGGAAATGGTCAATACACCAATCGCCAGGTCATCCTCGACGCTCTCGGCGTTAATCAAATCATCCTCTGCCCTACTCGCTATAACAGCGCGGCTAAGGGTAAGGCAGCAGCTCGCACTAAGATCTGGTCCGACTCGACTTACTTCGTAGGTCAAGTAGGCGGCGGCGACTTCGCTAACGGCGGCTTCGGTCGGACTCTCGCTTACACTCCAGACGGAGGCGTATTCAGCGCAGAGTCTTATCGCGACGAGCCTATTAAGAGCGATGTCCTTCGCGTCTTCAATAGCGTAGACGAGGCGATCATCAATACGAACGCCTGCGAAAAGATCACAGCAGCGTAGTTTTTCTCCTACCCTAAACTTCGAAGCCTCTCCCTTAACCAGGAGAGGCTTTTTCGTGTTTACATGGAGGCTATTAGTAAATGAGCCTAACAGATTTGATATCAGATAATCTAAAGTTCGCGATTGCGCAGATAAACGTCTCGCTAACTTCTCTCCCTGGTAACGGAGAAACTTACTCTGCGAACAAGCAGGACGCAGAGTCGAGCTTCGACATCTACGAGGACGGACGCGAGGAGATGATCGACACTAAGTTCTACCTGGCTCGAGCAGATTACTCTATCCTCCCGTCAAAGGGAATGATCTTAACGGACGGGACTACTAACTACAAAGTAGTATCGGTCCACGACGACTGCGTCGGAGTCACTAGACGACTCGACTGCGCGTCTCAATATCAGAGATAATAAAAATGGGATACCTAGACTTAGAGACTAACTTCGAGGACGCTGCGAAGATCTTTCTAGAAACTGCGACAGGGCTCCCTGCTTCGAGCTTCTACGCTTCGCTAGATCAATCTACATTCGTTTCTCCTCGTCTTACTATACGAGCTGAAATAGGAGGAGCTGACGATCCTCCTACAGTCGTAGCAGGAGACGTTCTAGAATATACGCAGTATAATTTGACGCTCTCGATATCGATCGTATCAGACGCTGCGATAGACGGAACGCAGACGAATCACAGATCTTATCGAGAGTCGGTTCGCGCTGCGATGCTTTTAAACGCAGACAACTGGACGACCTTAGACGATGGAGTTCCTATCCTGCCATACTATCAGGTTAAATACATGAAGCCATCTGGGACGGACTTCGAGGTGGACGGAGACCTGGCAGTCTCGACTCTTACTTACGAGATGAAATTTACGATCAATCCAGATCAGTTCTAAAATTGACAGTCTCTGCTTTTTTGAACCTCAACTTTAAATTTAAACTTTAATTAACAAAATCATTATGGCTATTATTCAAGATGGAACCGAGCTTTTCGGTATTAACGACCCAGAGTTCGACGGGCTAATCGTCGAAAGCTTTTCTGTAACTACTCCAGCAAATCGAGTCGATCTCGATAACGGAGACGGCGAACCTCTCGGCTCGACTATCGTTCCTCAGCGTCAAGAAGTCTCTCTTACTGTGCAACTAGGAGACTCAGGAGCAGCTCCCGCTCTCGGAGACGTTATCGCTTATGGCTCTTACTCCGTTCGCTTAACAAGCGTAGATCTTACAGAGACACAGGCTGACTATCGTCGCTTCTCTCTTAGCGGATATGTCTCTATAAATTAATATAGAATGCACTTAAAGGCGGTCAGTTTAGATGATGCCGCCAGAGAGCGCATCGCAGACGCCGCAGCCTTTGAAAAGAGGCTGCGGCTCGAAGCTGTTATCGGAGTAGACCAGGAGGTCGCCTGCTTTAAGTTAAGGCAGATAACCGTAAGGGATCTGATCAATCTAGAGTTCTCAGAGAACAGGCTAGTCTCTGGAGAGATGCCAGGTCTAGACGATCTCCTGGCGTTCGTCTTCATGCTGTCCAGCGATCGATATTTCTTTAAGAAGAGATACGCCAGGAAGATAGGTAAGATCCTAAAGGATCATGAAACGGTAAGAGAGGAAATCATCTGCTACTTCCATGCAGCCTTTAATGATACGCCGTCATTCGGATCGTCGAACGCAGTAGAAAATGAGTTCGACAGCTCGGTATCTACCATGTCGCTCGTAGATAGCCTAGCATCTAATTATAGCTGGAGCCTGGACTCGGTATTAGATCTACCTCTATCGACGGCTCTACAGCTATTACAGCGCATTACACAGCGCAATCTAGGCGAGAAGTATTCTCTCCGCAATGGCATAACCCAGAAGGCGAAAGCCGCCGAACTGAAAAGACTAAACGAAGATGGCTAATTTCTCACTACTCGCTAAAATAGGAATCGACTCGAAAGCTCTACAGACTGGTCTCGCGAAGGCAGAAGGTAGGGTAGGAAAGTTTAAGGCTGCTGTCGCAGCGATCGGACCAGCTATCGCAGCGATCGGCTTCACTGCGATGGCTAGAAAAGCGATCGATCTAGGATCTAAAATTAGCGACCTCAGCGAGCAGCTACGAATAAATGCAGAGTCGCTCCAGGTTCTTATGGCGGTCGCTGCTAAGGCAGGCGTCGCACAGGGAACTCTAGAGAAAGCGTTAATGGCTATAACCATTCGGACGCAGGAGGCGATGGATGGTAATAAGCTATACGCTGATTCATTCGATCGCCTGGGGATAAATCTAGCAGAGTTCGCACAGCTCCCTACAGAGAAGAAACTAGAAGCGATAGCTAAAGCCTATAATGCTGCAGGGAAATCCCAGGAGGCGTTCGCTGACATCGCAGCAATTCTAGGAACTCGAGCTGGTCCTAAGATGCTCGAGGTCTTACGACGCATGAACGACGAGGGACTGCCTAGCTTGACGGAACAGATGAAAAAGGCTGGGCAGATAATGGATAACGACGTCATTAAGAAAATGGACGAAGCCGCAGACACGATCGGAATCTTCACGAATGGAATGACAGTAGCGACGGCTTATGTCCTTAGCTATGTTATTCCAACATTCGTTATCTTTAGAGAAACCTTCGGACACTTAGGAGACGCTATGGTCAGCCTATCTATAAAGCTAAGTTCGTTCCTTACACTCTTAGGATCGGGGTTAATGTCTACATTAGATCCTGCGATAAAGGCATTCGAGGCGTTCGGACTTTCTATAAAAGCAGCAGGACAAGCGGCTAGCGGAGACTTCTCTGGAGCTAAAAAATCTATCGAAGAGGCTAAGAACGCAGCAAAGTCTGCAGGTAAAGAACTGCTGAATATACCGAAGGAGATAAAGGCGGCTTATAAAACAGCAGACGCAGAGATGAAGTCGGTTAATCAGTTAATGGAGATAGACTCGAAGGAACGTAATAAGAAAATTAAGGACGGCTTCGCAGATCTATTCGGATATGCAGTAGACGAGAGTAAGAAGGCAGGAGAAGATATAGATGAAAACCTGGCGGGAGGAGACGGCGGCGATGATCCATCTGTATCTGGAAAGATTCTAAAAATGGAGGAAAAGATAAAAGCTCTAAAGCTAGAATCTATTCGCGCACAGGCAAGCGGAGACAAGGCAGCGCAGGAATCATTAGATCATAGAATTAAGATATCCGAGAAAGCGGTAAAATTAATGAAGGACTATAATCTTTCCCAGGAGGAAGCGATCGCTCTAGCGGAGAGACTAGCGGACGAGTCGGATCCAGACGAAGGGAAGAAAAAGAAGTTCGAGGAACTCGAGAAGAAGATTAACGAGATGAAGCTAAAAGCGATCCGCGCACAGGCGAACGGAGAAAAGGAAGCGCAGAAAGCGATGGAGCGCAGAGCTGAATTAGCCCAGAAGATCCTGGACCTAATGAAGCAGTATAACATCTCCCAGGAGGAAGCGACTCTCCTGGCTAATAAGACTGCAGCGGCAGAAGATAAAGCAGAAGATAGCGAAGCTAAGAGTTCTCTAACTGGAAAGGATCTGAAGAAGGCATCTAACATAGCAGGAAAAGGTAAGGGAGAAAATGGAGAGGACATACGATTCGATCGTCTAGCTGGAGGCGGCTTCCAGCAGTTCGTCGGAGGGAAGAAGGGACGCAAGTTCACAGAGGAAGAGATGCAGGCAGGTTTACAAAAGCAGATAGATAAGGATCCGACAGAAGCTCTGCTCGAAAAAATTAACCAAACCTTAGAGGGCAAATTTGTTTCTCAATAAGCTATGTCATTTGAACTTATAGACGATCTTCCTGGAGATAGGAGTCAGAGAATCGGACTCGACGATACTTCGAACTTCTTTATAAAGGACAGCAAGATTCCAGACTCATATGTCATAGTAGAGACCGCCGTTCAAAGTAAACAAGACTACGAACCTACAAATGCTGGAGTCGCTCATCCCACAAAAACAGACTATTTTTTATACGAGGAAACAGTAACGGATATCGGAGGAGGTCTATTTAAGATTCAGTCTAAGTATGCAATAGTCCCGAAGACTTGGTATGACTTCGAAGTTATCCAGCTCCCGTATTTAAAATTCTGGGGACTCTCAGTTATTGGCGGCGGCGGCATAAGTATCGGAACATCCTACTTGTGGGCGTATTTGAATGTTCAATCGACAGACGATCTCTTCTTCTTTAATACTGAAGGGTTCACAGACTCTAAAGAAAAATCTGGGACAATAAACGCAGCTTGCCGTATTAAATATGAGTATGAAATCATAGAGCTAGAACAGAAACAAAGCGGAGAGATTAATTTACCTTTCGAAGTTTCTGCGAACGCTCAATCATTCGGCGATGGCGAGTATAACTGCGGTTACTTTGGACAGGCGGAAAATCCCACAGAAAATGTAAATATCGACGAGGAAAAAATATTTACTTACTCGCCAACTGATCCGTCTCCAAAAGTTAGAATCGAGAGCGGAGTATATCTAGGAAATATTTATTACAGAAAGACATACGAACTAATCGGAGAGATTACTGTTTAGTCATGATCGAAAGAGTAAAAAAAGGGGAGTCTCCATCTCTGGTAGATACAGAGAAAGCGAATGAACTGATCGATGCTATTAATGCGATCATGAATTCAAAAGGAGCAGCAGGCATACAAGTCAGAGCAGATCAGTCTGGATCTCTTACTATCTTTCCATCTGGAGCAGATGGCATACAGCCTACGTATCACCCCTTTCAGATACTAGAAATAGGAGAAGAGTCTATCTCAATTAATACGGGAACAGTCAATAACGAGCTAGTCGTTCCAGTTGACGGCATCCCACATAACGCAGTCGATGATCTTCGCTACTTAGTAATAGACATAGATGCTAGTTCGACGGGGATTAATTCCGCAGAGTTTAAAGTCGAATCAGAAGCTCCAGATTCTTTTGAATTTAGAGAAAATGAAATACCTCCGAGGATGCAGATTCTAGTCGCTGTCATTAAAAAATTTGGCTGGACTCAAATTGTTAATCGAAACTTAAACGCCAATCTCTCTAGAGCTTATGAGAATCCAAAAGAGACTGTTCAGATCGGAGAATACGACGCAGACATTTTTTGGAGATGGTATGTAACATCTGCTTAAAATGGGTAGAAGATACGCTATATATTATACCGAAAACTCTTCTGGGTATAAGAAGCCAGCTAGTTTATATAACGGCGAAAGCTACACTCGAACCACTAACGGATCGAATAATACTGGCGGCGTAACTCAATTAACTGAAGCTGGGACAACTTACCAAGCTGGAGCAATCGAAGGAGTTTCTACTTACGACAGATCGACATCGAGATCCGATTCATATAATGGTTCAAACGGGGCAAGGTATAACAGTAATAATGAAGGTGCGACTCAAGCTTCTGGAGCAATAGGTGGCTCTGCTAGTTCTTCTAGCTCGAACGAAGGGAGAAACCCTAACAACGATACAAGCACGACGTATTCGACCTCATACGGTGGATCAAATAGCAGTTTTACTCAATCGGGCGAGCAAGTCTCCGCAGGGGCAAGAGTCGGAGACTACGAATCCAGAGGAGCGAATGCAGGAGAAACCTCATGGAATAGAACAGAATCGACATATAGTAGAAGCGGAAGCAATAAGGGGACAGGTGTGACTCAGACAGCTACTAAAAGAACTGTAAACTTCAGATCTTATAGTGATACGGACGGAGCTACTGTATATTTAAATTCTCAGTTTGGTGTAACGAGTCTAGAGGTCGCCAATAGTGTTGTCACTGCAGAAGCAGGAGGAACTGTTACTAATACTGCTGAAGCTGATAGTGATGGTAACGCTACATTTACAGTTATCGCAACTAATTCTTATTCTGCATCAGGCGGCAATATAGGAGGCTATACAATAAGAGTCACTGATCACATAGAGAACGCTGAGACGACTACGGACTTTATTGACGATAGAGTAATTGATTATACTGGATTCGTAACTGAAAGCTCGTCTAGCAGATCATACACGATACAGGTAAACCAAGGAGCTTCTACTAAACAAATCCAGACGCTAGGAAGGATAACTCTAAGCAAGTTCCAATCTACTACAGAGACTAGCAGCAGAATTCTAGGAACGTTCTTCGACGAGGAAATTACTCAGCGATATACTGCCATCGTCAGCACAGACAGTATCGAGCAGCTCAGAACTGCTACCGTGACAACGGAAGCAGCTACAGATTCTTGGGACGACTCAGCCTATCAGTGGCTCATAAACTCTACTCTATCAGCAGATGGTGGAGTCTACGGCTATCTTTCAAATAATAAAGAATCTATCGGGACGAGCGTAACGACATCGTCTTATTTATCTGAAGTGCAGGATTCATATTTCTACGAAGGACAAGACTGGATGCCCAAAAATGATCAATTTTACTCTACTAGAGGAACGGAAGATCCAGAATCATTTGACTCTACGAATACTTATTTAGGGGAAACTGGGGAGGCTCAAAGGACTGCACAAAGTGGGGTTACAGAAGAGTATTCTTTCATAGCTCGAGGCGGCGATACATCGTCCTATTATAAATCTCATGGTTTTCTAGACTCGACTATTGCTACTAACGATTCTCAAACATCGTCTGCAGAGATAACATGGGAAGAAACTTATGCGACGCAAGTAGCGAGCAGAGAAACTTTAACTACTACGAATAATATAGAAACTGGTCCGACTCAATCGATCGAAGATAACTTTGGAACTTCGACATCTAGTTATCTAAAAACTATAGGCTCATCTTCTGTCGTCAGCACTTATAGTCTATCTTCTCGGTTAGTTAATATAAAAAGCACAAGCACCAGAATAGTTCAGAGCAGAAACGAGGATAACATCTCATGGAGTTCTATCGATAACAGTCCGAAGCCTTATGCTTTCGACAGATTTATATTTAGATATAATAGCGTCTACCCGATCTCCTATAGTAGCATGGAGTTTAACGATCCTTTCTTCGGCGGCGAGATTGCTTTCTGTTCTGTTACTGACATAGATCGTCAGTCTCGGAAAAAGGCAGAGCCTCCTAAATTAAAATACACCGAATGGTATTTATCGACTACAGACGTATCAGACGGAGTTACAATTTACGCTAAGACTTCAAGTTCTGGAGAAAGCTTTTTCGTTCCGCAGGCTAGAAGCTCTCTATTAAATGACATGATTTATATGCCAAAGGATCAAGACTTCCAAGTAGTAGATCACTTTACTAATTCGATGTCTTTCTCGAGGAACAATACTCATACGCAAATCGTCGAAGCTACTTTTACTTGGACAACCGATGCAGATGACTTGACTAGATCTACTACATCAAACTTTTTAAGACTTTTCGAAGTTCAAGACGGACTTCAAACTGTAGAACAACCTAAAAGTTATCGAGACTTCGGAGGTGGTTTCTCGCGAGGAGGGACATTCTTCGGAGGAGACAACGCATACGCAGACGCTGGGACTTTAGAGATTCGAGGAGACGCTGAAGTTACTGTATTTGATAACGATGGAGGTAGCACTTTATATCAAAATAACTCGAGCGAGAACTTAGTAACAACTTCCACACTTCCTAGCAATCAGATGCTTTCTATTTCTGGTCAAAATCGTTTGATCCAAGAGCAGGCAACATACAAGAATAATTACCGACTTACTTCTCGCTCTTATTTGCCGCCGACTTATAATCCTTATAATACTTCTACTCCTAGCTACTACTCTAGTTATTACTATTACGGTCCGTATTACTAGCAGAGATTTGACAGAAGCGAATATCCTATCTTTATAGATAAAATGAAGATCGCCACTGTCATAGTCGCTACAAAGTCCTATCTCGATCCGCTCGAAGTCTGCCTGCGCAGAACTAGGACGGCTATCGATAACGAGATCTCAGAGTTCGAGCATAGGCTGATCGTTGTAACGGATAAGTCTAGTAAGACTCTAGTCGATAAAATGGCTGCAGACTTCGAAGATCGCGAGATCATAGCTATCGATATGGAGGAGAGCGGAGAACACTATAAGAAGGATAGACAGATACTTATCGCTTCTCTTCAGTCTACAGGATTCGACGCTGCTCGTCGCTGGGGTTGCGACTTCCTCTGGAGCGTCGAAGCGGATGTCCTCGTTCCTTATAACGCTCTATCAGTCTCTCTAGATATGTTACGCTTCGACAGAGGCTACTACGATGTCGCTTTCGTCACTTACCCTTCGCAGGGAGGAGGAAGCTTCCTAGGCGGCTACGGAAGCTATCGTCATCCGATCGCGGAGGACTATCTACCAGAGGAGAGGATTATCCCTGGGAAACTGCAGTTACTCCTGGACCGATGCGAGGAGAGACTTAAATCTAAGGACATCGACAGAGAGGCTATCGATAAGGAGCATAAAAGGATGGGTCGCATCCAGGAGAAAGTTAAGAAATGTCCACCGTCTGGCAACGTCTTTGAGCTTAACGCTAAGAAATGGCGGCGTCGAGGTTGGCTCGATAATAGTCACGTCGGAACGGGGAGAGGAGCTGTTATCGAGACTGACTGGACTGGTCTCGGCTGCACTCTAATGAGCAAGACAGCAGCGAATCTAGCGCACTTCGACGGATACGACGGAGGAGGAACGCAAGACCTCTATCTTAACTGGCATAAATGGCATCCAGAAGGACTCCGCTTCTGTTGTATTACGCATACAGTCTGCGATCACGTAGTAAGAGACGACAAGGCAGAAGGAGGACTCACTACTCTAAAGAGTTACCACGAACCAGAGGGAGAGACTAAAGGGCATCTGCGCTATCGCAGGGTTCCATTCCATAAATTTATATGAAAAGAATACTAATAACAGGCAGCGCAGGCTTCGTCGGATCTCATACGGCTAAATGGATCCTGGAGAATACAGAATGGGAAGTCGTCGGACTCGACTCCTTTAGACACATGGGAGACGCAGAGCGGATCTCTGCGGATCCTCGATACTCGATGATCTGTCACGATCTAAACGCTCCTATCTCGAATAGAACTGCGGCTCGTATCGGAGACATCGACTACATTATTAACTGCGCGTCTATCTCTCATGTAGATACATCGATCGAAGATCCCGTCTACGTGTGGGAATCAAACACTCGTCTAATCGGAAATATCCTGCAGTATGCTCGAGAGCTTCCTAGTCTAGAGAAGTTTATCCACTGCTCTACGGACGAAGTCTTCGGATCCGCTTACGGAGATCACTGCCACCATGAATGGGACGTTATCGCTCCTTCTAATCCATACGCAGCATCGAAGGCAGCGCAGGACGCTCTCTGCTTCGCTTACTGGAGAACCTACGGAACGCCGATCGCCATAACGCATTGTATGAATATGATCGGAACGATGCAGGACGCAGAGAAGTATCTTCCTAAGATCGTCTCCAGGGTCCATAAGGGGGAGACAGTTACTGTCCACGGTCAGCCAGATAAAGTAGGATCGAGGATGTATATCGACTGTAGGAATCTAGCGGACGCCTGGCTCTTCATGCTCCAGGAGATCGACTTCGCGACCTACGGGGAAGAAGATCGCATGACTAAATTTAACATCGCAGGAATCGAAGAGATAACGAACCTGGAACTAGCGCAGAGGATAGCAGATCGAATGGGGGAGGAGCTTAGATACGAGTTCGTAGACTTCCATAAGACTAGAGCAGGACACGATCTACGATACGCTCTAGACAGCAGCAAGATCTACGCTGCAGGATGGAAGCCTCCTATCGATCTCGAGCAGACATTCGACGAGGTTATCGATCACGTCCGAAAGAATGAAGCTTGGCAGGAGTGAACTTGACACTACCCTAATTAATATATGGGGCAATCAATATTTATAAACTTTGACTCCGAGACACTGACGTCCAGATGTCGAGGACTAGACGATCTTCGAACTAGAAAGTTCTCTCCCTTTGTTGCAGGCGACAGTATCGTCTT
>Ga0206130_10002593_pt1 | contig 24867 bp, 24 predicted proteins | sample Helgoland_Spring_9_FD_148637 | JGI IMG/M metagenome (GOLD analysis project Ga0206130, IMG submission 148637) | Pelagic subsurface seawater microbial communities from Kabeltonne, Helgoland, North Sea - Helgoland_Spring_Bloom_20160512_1 | ecosystem: Environmental > Aquatic > Marine > Epipelagic ...
CAACAAAACTAACGGCGCATCAAGAAGGATTGAAACACAATGATGGCACTGATCTTTTTCAGGTAAACACCTCAAAAGCAACTTACTTCACTAAAAATGTGACCATTGCTACCGGCTTTTTTGATTTGGCAGAAGCACTAAAAGTTCCTGGAGAAGAATTACCAAAAGTAAGCCATTACTTTAAAGAGGCCCATTACTATTCTGGTCAAAAGCTGGCAGTCATAGGCGCTAGTAACTCTGCCATAGATGCAGCTTTGGCCTGCTACAGAAAGGGAGCTCAGGTGACTTTAATCATTAGAGGCCCTGAAGTGGGCCCTAGGGTAAAGTATTGGGTGAGACCAGATATTATGAATAGAATTAAAGAGGGCGATATAGGGGTATATTACAATGCATCTGTGACAGAAATAGCGAAAAATAGCCTTTCTTTTACTCAGGACGGTATTTTAAATACCATCGAAAACGACTTTGTACTTGCGCTGACTGGCTACAGACCAAATCTTCCTTTCATTTCCCAATTGGGGATAAAGCTAGAAGGAGCAGCCAAGATTCCTTCTCATGATCCAAAAACTATGGAAACCAATGTGCCTGGCTTGTATTTAGCAGGTGTAATATGTGGCGGATTAGAAACGCATAAATGGTTTATTGAAAATTCTAGAGCACATGGGGATTTAATTACAGAGCACATTCTCTCCAAGACCTAAATAGCTTAAAACTTCTCCAAAAACAAGAACCCTATTTAAGGAGCAATTTATATTTATTTTATTTAAACATTAATAGTTGTACATTGGGGATGACCTAATCCATCCCTTAAATGAAAACCACTAAATACACCTTGGTTTATTTACTTTTGGCTATATGTGGCTTTGCCTTTAGTCAAGAACAACCCACCATGCTTTTCTTTAATGAAAATGCCATGTTCTACAATCCTGCATACACAGGGACATATGGACAAGTAGCCACAGTTAACAACCGAACCCAATGGGCGGGAATAACAGACGCTCCCGTGTTACAATCATTTTCTTACCAGAGTAATTTTATAAATAAAGCGGCCTGGGGCTTGAGCTTTTAAAATGACAAAGTTTTTATAGAGAAACAAGGTTTAGTGGCTATTGATTACAATTACAGACTGGTACTTTCAGAAAACAGCAAATTATATTTAGGCCTAAAAGGTGGCGCTTATTTTAAAAGTATTGACAAGGAGAGGCTGAACAGATTAATCAACAGCAGCAACAATGCATTAGACGCAGTGAGAAATTACAGCAACCCACTTTTAGGTGTAGGCGTGCATTTAGACAACCCCAATTTCTTTTTATCTGCAGGAGTTCCAAATTTACTTAACAGCAAGAGATACAAAGAAAACGAGGGCTTAGTCACTACCGCTACAGATAGGCCTAATCTTTACTTAAGTACAGGGGGTACTTTAGCACTAGGCCGCAATTTTGCCTTAAAGCCTGCCATACTTTATAGGGGTGTTTCAGACGCACCTAATTTCTACAACTTACAACTCATGCTCGAATTAAAAGACAAAGTTGGTGTTGGGATCTCAAAAATGAATAACGATTACTTTGGGGGCATGTTTATATTTAAAGGCATGCGCTTTTTGGATTTGGGGTATGCCTATGAATTTAGTAATAGGAGCAGCCATATTGCTTTAAAAGAGAACAACCATGAGTTGTTTGTACGCTTTAAATTTTCCAACACGCCAAAACAAGCCACTTCATTAGATTCAGACGAAAGTTTTTAATACACCCTAAATTGTATTACATTTAGATTAGATGCAGTGAATGACCTGCTAAATGCCATTTAATCTATGCGAAAAATTCTTTCTCAATTAGGACCAGGACTATTATTCGCGAGCATGTCCATAGGGACTTCTCACCTGGTATTGTCTACCAAAGCAGGAGCGCAATACGGATGGATTATGATTTTCCCTATCATTATAGCGAATGTATTAAAATACCCCTTCTTTGAATTTGGGGTGCGCTACACCCACACCTTTAAAAAATCACTCTTGGAGGGCTACGCAGACATGGGTAAAAAATACCTTTGGGGGTATACACTCATTACCATAGTGAGTGCATTTACTTTGTTGGCAGCGCTTTATATAGTCACTGCTGGTTTATTGAAACAGCTTTTTCCATGGTTGTTTTTGTCAGATACCGTATTGGCGTTATATTTATTTATTGGTATTAGTACAATACTTATTCTTGGAAGATATAAAGCACTAGAAGGAATTGTCAAAATTCTTTTAGCCCTCTTAACAGTAGCTTTAATAATAACAACTACAACCGTATTGTTTAAAGGACCTATTGAACAGCTACCAAATTTTAGCCCACAGCCATTATTTAATGAAATTGGACTGCTGTTCATGATTGGCTTAATGGGCTGGATGCCAACCGCAGTGGAGGCTTCCAGCTGGGTCAGTCTTTGGCGCCTTGAAAAGGATAAAAAAAACCAAGAAGAGAAGCACATTACTTCAGAAAGCAACCTAAAAGACACCTTGACTGAGTTTAATTTGGGCTATGTACTCACTGCAATTCTAGCAGTATTCTTTTTAATTATTGGTTGGTTTACGCTCTATGGTTCTGGGATAGAAATGAGCGCAAGCGCGAGCATCTTTGCAGAACAACTCATTCAAATGTTCACCATCCACATGGGAGACTGGTCTTATTTCTTTATTGCTTTGGCCGCTTTTGCCACCATGTTTAGCACTTGCATGACCGCCCACGACGCCATAGCTAGGGTAAGCTTAGATACCATTAAAATTTTAGGGAATAGCCAAAGTACCAAATGGCGCTACGAATACTTCATCATCCTCTTAGCCATACTAAATTTTCTGGTCATTTGGTGGGCAGGAGGTCAAATGGGTACCCTGGTGGCTTTAGCTACTTTTGTGTCTTTTGTTTTTGCGCCTGCTGTAGGACTTCTCAACCATAAGGTAGTGACCCAAAAAAACATGCCTAAAGAATCTAAGGCACCTAAATGGCTCATTCTTTTGAGCTACACTGGGATGGTTTTCTTGAGCCTATTCGCTTTGTACTACAGTTATGTGGTGCTTTGGTAGCTTTAAAAAACTGGTGCAGATGTCCCAACCTCTGAGGCAATTTTCTTTACCAAACCCTGCAACACTTTTCCAGGACCTAATTCAATAAATTCAGTGGCGCCATCTGCAACCATGGACTGCACACTTTGTGTCCATTTCACTGGAGCAGTTAACTGAGAAATTAAATGGGCCTTTATCTCTTCAGGATCTGTTACCGCACTAGCAGTAACATTCTGATAAATAGGACAGACTGGAGCACTAAAAGTTGTGGCCTCTATAGCCGCTGCCAAGGCAGTTCTGGCAGGCTCCATTAAGGGGGAATGAAAAGCACCACCAACAGGAAGTAACAAAGCCCTTCTTGCACCCGCTTCTTTCAAAGAGTCACAGGCTTTTTCAACCGCTTGTAACGCTCCTGAAATAACCAATTGTCCGGGACAATTGTAATTGGCTGCAACAACAACACCAGGGGTGTTTTCACAGATTTCCTCCACCAAATGATCTGCTAATCCAAGCACAGCAGCCATGGTTCCAGCGGTTTTATCACAGGCGTCTTGCATCGCTAACGCTCGCTGATGCACCAAGCGCAACCCATCTTCAAATTCTAATACCCCATTGGCTACTAAGGCAGAAAACTCTCCCAACGAATGTCCAGCGACCATTTGAGGCTTGAAATCACTCCCCAAAGCTTTTGCCATAGCCACAGAATGAAGGAAAATAGCGGGTTGCGTAATTTGAGTTTGCTTTAAGTCTTCTGCACTGCCTTCGAACATGGTTTTAGTAATGTCAAAACCTAAAATAGAATTGGCGGCAGCCATCATTTCTTTTACTGCAGGAAATTGGTCGTATAAATCTTTTCCCATTCCAGAAAACTGAGCCCCTTGGCCCGGAAATACATATGCTTTCATATTCTTAAATTTTATCCCACGGTTTATACCATTGGGCGTATGTAATATAATTATTTGCTATTCTTTCAATTTCACCACTGGCCAATTCAGGGCCCACTTTCTTAATGAATTTTGCTGGTGTGCCTGCATAAATAGATCCTGGAGGCACTATAGTTCCTTTTGTAACCACTGCACCAGCAGCTATTATACTACCTGTTCCAATCACACAATCATCCATGACTATACTCCCCATTCCAATCAGTACACTGTCCTCTACAGTACATCCATGAAGAATGGCTTTATGGCCTACAGAAACATTGTTTCCTATTTGGGTGGGGCTTTTTTGGTAGGTACAGTGAATCACTGCACCATCTTGAATGTTTACACGATTGCCCATACGAATAAAGTGAACGTCTCCTCTAAGTACAGCACCATACCAAATACTACAGAAATCTCCCATACTAACTTCACCAATTACAGTGGCATTTTCTGCTAAAAAACAGTCTTCACCAAAACTTGGTGTGTGTCCATTTAATGTCTTTACAAGGGCCATTTAAATAAATTTAAAGATCAAATATAAGGGGTTCCCCACTAAATGAGGTCATTTTTTTTTAACTATTCCTAGATTTCCTTTGTACTTTTGTGAAAATTAATTTGCCATGGCTAAAGAGTATCACATCACGATTATTCCTACAAATAATCCAAACATTATGAAGTTTGAAACCAACCATTTTATCTCTCCTGATAAAAATTATGAGTTTCAAAATATAGACCAAGCAAAGGAATCTCCATTAGCGCAGCAACTATTTCATTTACCATTTGTTAAAACAGTCTACATCTCTAGTAATTTTATCGGTATTGAAAAATACGATATCGTTGGATGGGAAGACATTAAGGACAGTTTAGGACAACAATTGGTAGACTATTTAAATACTGGTGCAGCTGTAGTCGCGCTAGATCCAAATAAAGTGCCACAAGCAGTGACTATTTATGCAGAAAGCACGCCAAATCCTTCTGTAATGAAGTATGTAGCCAATAAACTTATTGTTCCTGCTTTGTTCGAATTCAAAAATATAGATGAAGCCAAGGATGCGCCATTGGCCAAAGAATTGTTCCTTATGCCTTTTGTAAAAGAAGTTTTTATGGATCAAAACTACATTTCTGTCACCAAATACGATGTGGCAGAATGGGAGGAAATTAACAACGAACTCAGGGAAAAAATAAGGTTGTTTTTAATGAGTGGCCAAGAGTCAGTAGGTGCCAATACCGTTCAAAAGGAAAAAGAAAAAGCCCCTACTACCCTATTACACACAGATAACCTAGACGACACTAGCAAACAAATTGTAGATATATTAGAAGAGTATGTAAAACCTGCTGTAGCCAGTGATGGAGGAAACATTATGTTCGATTCCTATGACGAAGTCAGTAAAACGGTCAATGTTATTTTACAAGGAGCTTGTTCAGGCTGTCCTTCCAGCACCTTTACCTTAAAAAATGGCATTGAAAATATGCTCAAAAATATGATGGGAGACAAAGTTGCGCAGGTAATTGCCATTAATGGATAAAATATAACCCCATGAATCAGATTAAAGAATACGTAGAAGTAAAGCAATATGTAAAGCTAATGGAAGAGGCCTATGCAATGGCTTTAGACATGTTACCCAGCCTTTTGAAAGCAGGGCTCATTTTCATTATTGGCCTTTGGGTAGTACGATTCATCAACAGAATGGTACACCGGTTTTTTCTTAAAAAAGACTATGATCTCACCTTAGAGAGTTTTCTTCAGAGCTTTATAAATATCTCTTTAAAGGGAATTTTATTTGTTTTGGTTATAACCCAATTAGGGGTTAAATCTTCTTCACTCGTCGCAGTTGTTGGCGCCGCAGGTTTGGCCATAGGGCTGGCACTTCAGGGTTCATTAGCTAATTTTGCTGGGGGTGTTCTCATTCTGATCTTTAAACCATTTAAAGTAGGTGACTGGATAGAAGCCCAAGGGGTGTCTGGTACGGTAAAAGACATTTCTATTTTCACTACTAAAATTAATACTTTTGGCAATCAGGCGGCAATAATTCCCAATGGAAATCTCTCCAACCACACCATTGTGAATTATAATATTGAAGAGACCAGAAGAGATAAAATTACGGTAGGCATTTCATACAATTCAAATATAAAAGACGCTAAAGATATTTTGCTGCGTATTTGTGATACCCATCAAGGTATATTGAAAGATCCTGCACCAGTTGTATATGTGGGCAATTTAGCAGACAGTGCTGTGGAATTAAGTTTGCGGTTTTGGGCCAAAAATGAAGATTTTTGGGACGCACATTTCCATGTAATGGAAACTTTAAAAATTGAATTTGACGCTGCTGGAATTGAAATTCCGTTCCCTCAAAGGGTCATTCACACCCTTGGAAACAAATAATTGAAGTGATTACTGCTTTTTCTTTGGTAGCGGTCCCATAAAATCTTTGAGATAATACGGTTCAAAGTAAGCCACGTCTTCAAAGTGTTCAGAAACATATTTTTGGTAAGAAAGGCCAGACATTTCTTTAGCGGAGGGAAGCGTATCTAAAACTGAAATATTGGACTGATTGTGGACCTCATAAGCTTTTTGAGCACCGCTTCCAATGAAATATACTTTAGTGTAAGATGCGGTCCATTCAGACAGTGAATTTTCCACTAGAATTTTCGCCTCAGTTGGGCGTATCTCATTTCCTTTATGATCAAAAGCAGTCATATAGACCTCCATGCGCCTAGCATCTAACATAGGCACTACAACTTCTCCTGCTTTAAGCTGACATTGGAGTGATAAACTTTTTAGGGTAGGCACCGATATTAACGGAAGGTTTAAAGCATAGCAAAGTCCTTTTGCTGCAGAAACACCAATACGAAGTCCAGTATAAGACCCTGGTCCTTTACTTACCGCTATGGCCCTTAAATCAGACAGACTGATCTTAGCTTCTTTAAGTACTTCTTGAATAAATACGTGTAATTGCTCCGCATGGGAATAATTCGCTTCTGCTAGCTCTTTAAAAGAAACCACCAATCCCTCATGTGCTATAGACACAGAACAATTGGTGGTTGCTGTTTCAATATTTAGGATCATTCTTTAGCTTTTAATTAATCGCTAAAGGTATTCCAAAATAAAATTCTAAGACCTTAAGCCTAAAAATATAATTGTATTTCGCTGAAATAAGGCTTGCTTGAGCATTGTCTACCCTAGATTGTGCTTGAGAAAAATTAAAAGCATCTAGAAGGCCTACATCAAAACGCTCTTTGGTATATTGAAAAGCCAATTTTCTAGCCTCTAAAGTTTTTTGGGCTGCTTCGAATGACTTTAAAGTACCATTCACATCTGCATAAGCCTGGTTAATATTAGATTCTAAAGTCAATTTATCTTGTGCAAACTGCAATTCAGTTCTCATGAGGTTAATTTTAGATCTCTTGATGTTGTTTTTCACGGAAAAACCATTAAAAACTGGAATATTAACTGAGACACCATAAGAAACACCATCATTAATCCATAACTGGTCTTTAAAAGCCACTAAATCTCCTGTAAAAGGATTTATGTTTTGATCTGAATATCTTGTGTTGTAGTTAAAAAAACCGTTTAAAGTAGGATATCTAGCCCCTTTAGATATTTGTAAATCTTTATTGGCAATGTCCACATTCGTCCTAGAAAGCTTAATATCATTTCTGAAGGTCAGTGCTTTTTCAAAAATATCTTTTGGAGACTGATCTAAAATACGGCTGTTAGGAAGTAAAAAATCTTCTTCAGCAATATCAAAATTCACATAATCCGTGATCTGCAATAGCTGAGCCAAAGCGATTCTGGCAATAATCACATTATTTTGAGCAATCACCAGCTGTTGCTCTTGTGCTGCAACTGTAGCTTCTATTTCTAAAACATCTCCTTGGGGAACAACTCCAGAAGCACTTAGGGCCCTTGTGCGCTCTAAATCTTTCATAGAAACCTCCAGCTGTGCTTGAGCTACCTTGGTAGATTCTTTTCCAGACAATACTTGTAAATAAGAATTGGCTACTGCAAGACGAATGTCGTCTTTTAAATTCTCCAATCTATACTCGCTTGCCAAACTAGATAATTTGGCCCTATTGATTCTGTGTATGTTTCTTAAACCATCGAATAAAGTGATTCCAGATCCTACATTTCCTGAAGCAGAAAAAATAGTACTTGTCACTAAGGTGTTGGTGGTTGGGTCTAATGCCAAACCTGTATTCCCTGAACTGCTTATAGAAGTATTAAAACTCGGGAGTAAAGCGCCAATAGCGTCCGAATTTGCAATAAGTGCTGTTTCATAATCCAATTCAAACTGCGCAATACTCAAGTTATTTTCCTCTGCGTATAACACACATTCTTCTAGCGTCCAAGACCTCTTCTGCGCCATACCCATGGCCGAGAAAAGTCCCAATACTACTAATGCTAATTTTAATTTCATAAGATATATTTTAAAAGAAGGTATTCCTCCTATTGACTATTACGCTTCTTCCTTCTCTTCGTCAGTTCCCTTTTTAATAGGCTCTGTTTTGTTCCAAATCTTAATATTGTCTTCTTCCGTAACTCCAGAAAGCACCTCTACATTAATACCGTCAGAAATACCAATTTCTACATCCCTTCTTTCAAACTCTTGCTCTCCAATAGACACTTCAACAAAAGGCTTGTCTGTATCTCTGTCGAACTGCAATAAAGCCTCAGAAATCACCAAAATATCTTCTTTGCGCTCTAGAATTAATGAAGCATTAGCACTGTAACCCGCTCTGATTAAAAAGTCATCTTCTACTTTAACATCTCCTTCAATTTTAAATTGAACCGTTCCTGCTTCTTCCACCCCTTTAGGCGCAATAAATTTTAAACGCGCTTCAAAAGTTTTGTCTTCAATAGCGCCTAAGCTAATTTCTAATGGCATTCCCACCGCTAATTTACCTACTTCGCCTTCATCTACTTTACCTTCAAAAATCATGATACTCAAATCAGCAATGGTAGCAATAGTGGTACCGTCATTAAAACCTCCTGGCTGAATCACTTGATCTCCCTCTTTTACCGGAATCTCTAAAATAGTTCCTGAAACAGTAGCCCTTACATTTGTGTTCGCTGTAGCGGAACCACCTGCAGAACCCAATTTAATAATTTCAAAATCTGCTTTGGCGTTTTCTAGTTCAAGGGTAGCCTGGTCCATTCTCAATTTCTGTGTATTAAAATCTTGAGAAGAAATCACGCCTTTTTCGAATAATTCTTTATTCCTCTTAAACTCAATGGTCACGTTATCTAAAGAAATTTTAGAATTCTTTACACGCCCTTGGGCTGAATTTAATGATTGTTCGTTAGGAACTACTTTTACTTTTGCAATGAGGTCACCTGCCTTTACCTTGGCACCTTCTTCTAGATAAATTACATCTATAATTCCAGAAATTTGAGGTTTAATCGCTACCTCATCTTCAGGTACAACCTTACCCGTGGCTACTGTCTTTTTTTCAATGCTAGCAATGAAAGCAGTAGTGGTATCATAAGTAATAGAAGACTTGCTGTTAGACTTTACAAAAAAAGCAGCTGCCCAAAGTGCCCCTAAACACAAGGCTCCAATTAATCCGTATTTTAAAAATTTATTCATCTTGTTGTATTTAATTTTTATCTGGTTTATGTTTATTTATTCTTCTCTTAATGCGTCAATGGGCTTAATACTTACTGCTCTTTGAGCAGGTATAAGACCTATGAGGGTCCCTAGTACAATCATGAGTCCCATAGCCCCTAATACATAGGGTATTGGCACTGTTGGATTGGCATAGGGAAAGTCTCCATCTTTGGTTAAAATGTTAACTATGTTTAAAACAAAAGCACCCAATATAATTCCGAGAACACCCGCTATGGTCGTAAGAAAAACCGATTCTAAAATAATCTGAGACTTTACCTCTTTAGGTGTTGCTCCTAAAGCCCTTCTAACTCCCAATTCCTTGGTACGCTCTTTTACAGCAATTAATAATATATTTCCAATACCAATGACTCCAGCGAGAATAGTAGCAATACCCACTACTAAAGACAAAAAGGTCATTCCCTTAGCAAATCCCATTATTTTATTGAATACCTCTCCTAAGTTAAACGCTCCAAAGGCCCTTTCGTCTTTAGGGTTTACCTTGTGAATGTTTTTTAAAGTAGACTTTACATCTTTTTCTACCTGCACCACGTCTGCGTCATCATATGCCGCTATAGTGAGCCAACCCACATTGTCTGCTGTATTGTATAATTTCTTGAAAGTAGAAAAGGGAATGAAAACATCCGAGTCACTCTCAAAACCTCCTCCAGGAGTATATTTATGAACACCCACTACTTGAAAGTAAATATTATCTAAACGAATATAAGCCCCTATGGGATTCTCCCCTTCTTCGAACAATTCTTTTTCAGTGCGTTCTCCAATAACACATACCTTTCTATTTTGAGCAATATCTTCATCGTTTATAAAGCGCCCGCCGTCATAGATCTTTTTAGTCGCAATTTTAGTGTAGATAGGAAAATCGCCGTAAATGGCATAATCACCGGATTTTAAGCCCCTAACCACCTTAGCTGGTGCGTCTCCAAAGACCCCTTTGGCATTTCTGGGCGCAATGTATTGGATCTCAGGGATTCTATTTTCAAGTACTGTGACATCTTGAATCTTCAACTGTAAACGCCTACCCGTTTTATAACCTGCATAAGGCATTGAAGTACTCTGTGCCCATGTGAACATTGAATTCATTGCAACAGTTTCAAAAGCGCGTTCAAAACCGTTGTCTAATCCTCTAGCAGCACCTGCCATGGCGATGTAAACAAAAATTCCCCAAAGCACGCCAATCACTGTGATGATTGTTCTTGTTTTGTTCTTTTTAATAGAACCAAAAATCTCTTGCCAAGTATTTAAATCAAATATAAATCTCATACTACTCGTCTCTTAAGGCTACAATTGGTTTAATATCTGCAGCGCGTTTGGCAGGAATATAACCCGCAATCCCACCAAAAATGATTAACATAATGGTAGAAGCAATGGCAATTCCCATATCTATATATGGATCGGTAATAAAATAATCTTTAAGGGTGTCTCCCAATCCTGTGAGAATACCTACCCCTATCATCATACCAATAAAACCAGATATAGTAGTAATGAATATAGACTCCAATAAAATTGTTCCTATCACTGATCTTGGCGTAGCGCCCAATGCTTTTCTAATCCCTATTTCCTTGGTCCGTTCTTTCACAACAAATACCATAATATTGCTAATCCCAATAATACCAGCGATCAGCGTTCCTATACAGAAGAATGAAATAATAATTTGAAGCACTCCTGCAAATTGTTGGTTTTGTTTCAATTGGTCTGTAACATTTCTAATGTACATTCCATTCGGATCTTTAGGACTGATATACTTTTTCTCCCTAAAATATGTATTCAAACTTTTTTCCAAAGCCATAGCACCCGCATAGCCTATCTCTGGCTTAAAACCAATGATTATTTGGTCTACCTTATCCGTGGCTTTGTCTTGTCTTTGTCTTGAGGTATAAGACATATAAATAATACGTTCTTCTCTGTCCCCTCCGTCATCCTGAAAAACGCCCACTATCCTAAAGGAACTACCCCCAAGGTCTATAAATTCTCCAAGGGCTTTATTTCCTTTAAATAGATCTTTCTTCACCAGTCTACCAATGACAATATTTTTAGTCTTATTGTCAATATCTGATTGATTAATAAAACGACCTTCCATTAGAATAAGTTTCTCCGCTTCTTGAATAGATGGGGCAGCTGCTCTAATAGAATAATTATCCGATTCCTGTCCGTATTTAGCCAATGCTCCCCTACTAATTTGAGGGGTTACATAATCTAAAAACATGGCAAAATTCTCTTTAATGTCTTTTAAGTCAGAATTGTCAAACTCAATACGCCTATTGGCCTTATATCCTAGATAAGGCTCTGTTGTCCTTCCTGGAGACAAGTAAAGCACATTGGTAGCGTCATTTCCAAAAAACTCATTAAAAGTATTTTTTAAACCATTTCCAAAACCGTATAGCACCACGAATATTAAGATACCCAGTGCAACTGTAAATCCAGATAAGAACGTTCTTAATTTGTTCTTCTGAATGGTTTCAAAAATCTCTTTCCAATTGTCTCTATTAAACATACTGAGCGGCCCTTACTTGCTTAACCTTTTTATCCTCAACAATAACACCATCTTTCAAATGCACAATACGCTTACACATATCTGCTATATCTGGTTCATGGGTCACCACTAAAATGGTGTTTCCTGCGTCATTAATTTTCTGAATAAGGTCCATTACTTCATAAGAAGTTTTTGAATCTAATGCCCCTGTAGGCTCATCTGCCAATAATACTTTTGGCTCTGCTGCCATAGCCCTTGCAATGGCCACACGCTGTTTCTGACCTCCAGAAAGTTCACTTGGTAAATGAGTAGCCCAATCTTTAAGCCCTACTTGCTCTAAATATTTAATAGCCTTTTCTTGACGCTCTTTTCTTGGCATTCTCTGGTAGTAAAGCGGTAGCGCGACATTTTCTGCAGCAGTCTTATAATTGATTAGGTTAAATGACTGAAAAACAAATCCTAAAAATTTGTTTCTGTATTGCGCAGCCTTTGTCTCATTTAAATTTTTAATAGGTACACCATCCAACACATAACTCCCTTCATTGGCTTCATCCAACATTCCAAGAATGTTTAACAAAGTAGATTTTCCAGAACCTGAAGAACCCATAATAGCCACTAATTCCCCTGCTTCTACAGAAAAGTTAATCCCTTTCAACACGTGAAGGCTATTGCTTCCCATTTGGTAAGACTTGTGAAGGTCTTTTATTTCAATCATTGCCATGCTTTATATCCGTTTTATTGGTTCAATCAAAGACATTCGTAAATTGCCTCAACTCTTAGACTATTAAGAGGAAGTTATGTTACACCCTAAAATCTAAATATTATGTTAAAATTATTCTGAAGCAGATACTGCCGGAGTTCGCATTTTCCTGTAAATCGCTATCCCAATACCCGCAATCAGAACATAAGGAATAGCCATAAGGTACACAATCCCATCATTGATCCCTTCTGCCACGTCTGCATTTCCCTCGGACTCCAAAACAGCTCTACACATGGCGCATTGGGCCAATGCTTCGTGTGGAACGATCAAAAAAGCGCCAAGGACGATAGCTAATATTAATGGGCGGACAACAAAAGAATTTTTCATCATCTAAGTATTATGAAACGTAATAGGGTGCTATCATTAGATACACAACCACTCCAGTAACGGCAACATACAACCAAATTGGAAAAGTAATCCTAGCAAGTTTTTTATGAGCCTCAAACTGCTTTAAATAAGCTTTTGCATACGTTTTTAACACCAAAGGAATAATGGCAATAGAAAGCACTATATGGGTGATGAGAATGAAAAAATAAAGCGTTCTCATAACACCTTCTCCACCATAAGGCGTAGAGTCAGAAGTCATGTGATAGGCCACATACATAACCAAAAACAACAAAGAAAATACAATGGCCGTAGTCATTAAATACTGGTGTCTTTGCCTTTGACCATTTTTAATAGCCAGAACTGCTAAAACCAAAACAACAGCTGTAAGACCGTTAATAGTAGCATAGACTGGAGGCAACATAGATAGTGGGGCTACTCCAGGAATCTTTATACCAAATAAAATAGCTACTACAACTGGTATGGCAATTGAAACAATAGTAATCAGGGTATTAAAACGCTTTTCTTTATTAAGTTTATCTTCCATATTATTCCTCTAAAAGTTTTTTAATATCTGTAATAAGGGCTTCTATTTGGTCTGTCTCTCCATGGTCATTCACGCCTATCTCATGGTCAATCGCGCCTCTGTAATAAATTATTGGGTTTCCAAACTCATCTACCCTTGATCTTATAAATCCATTTTTGTCTACTAAAGCAAACATACCAGCATGCTCAAAACCTCCCGGTGCATTTGGCATTTGCTGTGCAAAGATATTAAAACCTTCATTGGCCAAATCGTAAATTTCCTCCAATGGACCGCTCATTAAATGCCAATCCATATTAACCACTCCATAACGTTCTGCGTATTCTTTTAACACGGATGGAGTATCGTTAAAAGGATCTATACTAAAAGAGGCTATCCCAAAATTTTCACGATCCAACAATTGGTCTTGAACATAAATCAAGTTCTTATTCATGATAGGACAAATGGTAGGACAAGAGGCAAAGAAAAACTCTACTACAAATACCTTGCCTTTATAATCTAAATCAGACACAAGTATACTGTCCTGATTGTAAAAACTAAAAGGAGGCACTTTTCTTTTATCGCCATTAAGGGTAATATAAGCTAGATCTCCACTATTGTTAGCAATACTCAAACGTTCAGAAGTTACTACAGCACCAGAGGTAAATCGATCTACTATAGAGGGAATAACGAGTATCCCAAAAATCAACACTATAAATGAAACCCAAACATAGGTGTACTTTTTAGCTGCCATAATTACTATAAGTCTTTATATTGGTTGTTCTTTTTAAGTGCCATTCTGTATTCAGCCAAAAGAATCTTAACGTCGTCTATCATGGTATTGGTTAAAAGAGATACTTCTGTGGCATTGTACCCATAGAGCGCCGCATCTTTTCCAGTGGCTTTTCTACCCCTTAACTGCAAAGCCTTATCTATAATGTACACTTGATCCGTACCCAAAGAAACATCTAGACGCTCAGGCACTTGCAAACTTTCAAACTGGGCCTGAATTTGCTCAGGTGTTAAGAAAACAAAGCGCCAGGCACCCACTTCACCAATAGCCGCAAGTTCTCGCATCACTTCTGCCAACTGCTCCTGTGTTCCATCTGGGAGCACCATAAGCATTTGAAAATCTGTAAATTCCGAAAAACGCTTGTAAATCTTTTGATTGAGGTTAAACATATTCACCTGCCTCTGGCTGAGATCAGACCCTAAATACCCTACAATTGAAATTTTACTTGCTAAAAAAACGCCCGCTTTATTCTCAGGAAGCTCCTCAACTACCTCAGTCATAATAGGCAACCTACCAAAATTATTAACTCCAGAGGCAAAAAAAAGATACGCCACTAAAGGAAGGACAAACAACACCCCTAAAACAAATGTCTTTTTAACTTGAGCGGTCTTCATGATAGCGTTTTTTTTGATTTTAAATCTTTGTAAAAATAAAAAAAGGCGGATTAAAAAACCGCCTTTTATAGATACTATTTGGCCTTTGTTAAAATTCCCATTTAACAAATCCAGCCTTATAAATGTCATAAATATAATTCCCTTCTACTAAAAGAATGAAGGAAAGGTATCCAATAAGAAAAACACCCGTCCAAACTACGGCCCTTCTGAGACCAGCTTTTTCATCCCTTAGGTGCATAAAATCCCAAGCAATATAGTAAGCTTTTACAAGGGTTAGAATAATGAAAATCCAGTTCAGCAATTTCATTGCTAAAAAACTATTTTGGGTTAAAACCTCTGGTTTTATAATACCTAAGGCAACTTCAATAGCCGTGATAATTGATAAAAACACCAATACACCCCAGATCTTTTGAGTATTTGATTTAAAGGTTACAAGTCCTCTAAAAATTGATAATTTATGTTCGTGTCCCATGATAGTGAATTATGCTTAAGTTAAACGAGGTAAAAGAAAGTAAATACAAATACCCATACTAAATCTACAAAGTGCCAGTACAAACCAACCTTTTCAACCATTTCATAATGGCCTCTTTTCTCATAGGTTCCCAAAAGAACATTAAAGAAAATAATCAGGTTAATTAATACACCTGTAAATACGTGAAAACCGTGGAAGCCTGTAATAAAGAAAAAGAAATCTGCAAACAACCTGCTTCCATACTCATTCTGAATTAAATTAGCGCCTTCAACTACTTGCGTTGCAGAGGACAATTTGCCTAAAGTTTCTGCTCTTGACAATAGTGTTTTCTCTCCTTCAGCAGTAATTTTCTCTGTCCTAATCAGTACATTTTCATGTGCCTCTACCCCAGCAACAACTTCTTCTAGACTAAAACTTGGAAGTGCTTTTTCTGAGCTAAACCAAATGCCATTTTTAGATTCGTGCTGTGTTCTATGTGAAGGCAAAGTGGCTGCAAAATCTCTAATCGCCAAACGCTCTCCTGTATTGGCGTCTACAAACTGAAGGATTCTACCTCCTTTGGTCTCTAGTGCCCCAAAATCTCCTTTGATAAAAGTAGCCCATTCCCAAGCTTGAGAACCCACAAATATAATCCCTCCAATGACAGTCAGGAACATATACCAGGTCACAGCAGTTTTTTTCATCTTATGCCCTGCATCTACGGCCAATACCATAGTCACAGAAGACATGATTAAAACAAAGGTCATAAAAGCCACATAATACATAGGGTAGTTCCCATGAAAAAACGGCACGTGGGTAAACACCTCATCTGCAATAGGCCAAGATTCCATAAACTTAAACCTAGAAAACCCGTAAGCAACTAAAAATCCAGAAAAAGTAAGGGCATCTGACAGGATAAAAAACCACATCATCATCTTACCATAACTGGCCTCTAATGGCTTATTTCCACCTCCCCAAACGGGTGCACTCTGTGCGTTTGTAACCGTAGTATCCATAAAATAGTATTCGTATTAAATAAATTTTGTCAAATTTACATCATTATTGATCGAAAGACAATTATTTGGTTTTAAAAAAAACCAGTTTTTTTAGAGGATTTTACTTGAGTAAAAATGTGCCTTTTAAGCCTAATTTACCACCCTTTAAGCAAAAAAGTAAAAAAACACCACCAAATAGACCCACAAGAGATCTAAAAAGTGCCAAAAGGTCTCACCCAGGCTAATGCCTAAATAATTCTGAGGACTGTATTTGCCCCTGAATTGGTTTACAATAACCACCACTAAGCTAATCAAGCCTGCTACCAAGTGAAGAATGTGAACAAAGGCAATCAAAAAAATATAAGAAAGTGTCACATTACTCGTAGGTCCTGTAAAATAATACCCCATGGCAATCATATCTGAAAAACCTGAAAACTGTAGCCCAATAAACGCAATACCTAAACCAAGCGTAATGAGCAGCAAGGCAGAAGCATTCTTATCCCGCCCTAAAACCACAAATCTTTTGGCCAAACCATACGTAAAGCTGCTTATGATTAACAGTATGGTACTGTATAAAAATGGGGTAGGCAACACAAAGTCTTGCAGCCAATCTTCTCTTGAACTACTCACTATAAAAGCAGACGTCCAGCCAGCAAAACCCATCACCAAACTAATTATTCCAAACCAGAGCATCATTTTTTTTGCCCTAGCACTTTTACTTTCTACTGTCCCTTTTGTAAGATCCATCCTATATTATTTTATTGTAAAAACTTATCTACTACATACACTATTTGCAACAAGCTGATATATATTACACTGGCCAACATAAGCGCTTTGGCTTCTTTTTGTCCGCCTTTGTCGTATAGCCTCAGCGCATAAAGCAGCATCACTACACCCATAAGTGCAACTGTAATAGCTGCCGGAATTGAAAGTAACAATTGTCCCGTAATGCCTAAAACAGGGATCACAGAAATGACCAACATCCAAAAAGTGTACATAATGATCTGGAGTGCCGTTTTTTTATCCTTCTTACCCGTTGGCAGCATTTTAAAACCACCCCTTTGATAGTCTTCGTCTAACAACCAAGCCAATGACCAAAAATGTGGAAATTGCCAGAAAAACTGGATCATAAAAAGGGTCCCCGGTTCAATACCAAAACTATTTGTCTCAGACACCCAGCCCAACATAAATGGAATAGCACCTGGAATGGCTCCAACAAAAACGGCTAGCGGTGTAATTGTTTTTAAAGGCGTGTAAACACTGGTGTATAAGAATATGGATACAGCGCCAAACATGGCTGTTTTAGGACTCAATACATAGAGAGAAACCAAACCTAATACCGTGAGCAGGGACGCTATAATCAGCGCTGTTTGGGTACTGATTCTATGGGTTGGTATTGGCCTATTCGCTGTGCGATTCATCAGTGCATCCAAGTCTTTTTCAATGACCTGATTGAAAGCATTTGAGGCACCTACCATGGCATAACCACCAAGAGAAAGCAGTAAAATGTGTGAAAAAGAAACGGTTTCTGCCGCAAGCAAATAACCTGCCACTGCAGAAAACACCACACTAATGGCCAACCGCATCTTTGTGATCTCTTTAAAAACCACTAAAACCCCTTGTTTGGGCATGGATTCGTTAGGGGTTTCTAATACAACTTCTCGAGCAGACATATCTATAGGGCAATAAGGGGGCAAAGATACATTGCAAGGGGTGCATTTGCAATTATTATACCGCATTTATAACACCCAAATTAAAATGGAAGATGGGATCAAAAAAAAACCGCGCCTAAAGGCGCGGTTTTAATATAGGTTTAATCCCTGTGAAGACTACTGTAATTTAAACGTAATTGGAATACTAAAAGGTACCCTTACCGGTCTTCCCCTTTGTTTACCTGGGATCATTTTAGGAAGCTTCTCGATAATTCTAAGCGCTTCTGCTTCTAAATTTTTGTCTGGACCACGGTATCTGATGTTTCCAATAGAACCATCTTTTTGAATGGTGAACATTACATTTACCCTACCTTGAACACCCATTTCTTGTGCAATTTCAGGATAACGGAAGTTTCTTCTGATATGTTTCTGCATCATTTCGTTAAAACAAGCCCTAACAGCCGCAGCACCTTTGCTTTTTTCAGATTCACAACCTGGAAAAATAGGCACATCTTCAATTACCGCAAATGGAATAGATAAATCATCGTCAAAATCCTCTTCTACCACGTCATCTATTTCGATCACTTCTTCTTGGGAAGTTTCCGTAGATTCAATCACTGTTTCTTCTATTTCCTCCTCATCTTCTACCACTTCAATAATTTCTGGTGCAGCTGGTGGCGGTGGAGGTGGAGGTGTTTTAAGCTGTTCCGTCATTGGAACCTCCTCATCTAACTGATCTTCTACATTTAATGTGAAGTCAAAATTATTGTCTTCATCGTAGGTTTTCCACTCCAAAGCACGCCAAGTGATAAACATTGTTACACAAAGTCCTATCACAAAGTACAAGCCAATGTTTTTGGTTAAATCTGCTTTGGGATTCTTTTTTGGTTCCATATTATTCGGTTTAGTGATCGCTAATTTAAAACTTTATTTATAAAAATAACAACTAATTTTTTTCATTTTCTTTATTAAAGCGCTTCATGAGCTTAAATGACAACAGTACGCCAATCAAAACACCCAGTGTATTGGCCAGTCCATCTTGCCATTCTCCAAACCTACCCGGCACTAAGTTTGCTTGAATTACTTCAATTACCGTGCCGTAAAAAATGTGAAAAAAGGCACTGCCCCATACAAGTGTGCGTGTGCCACTTCGATTTTCAAAAAACAAGGCCAAAGAAAACAGCCCTTGCAACAGTAGGTAAAACCCAGTGTGGGCTAGCTTGTCAAAGTATGGAATAGGCGGCAATGATTTGGCTGCTATAGGCGTGAGGCTCAAATAAGTTAAAAGGCCTAAAAAACAAAAATACGCCAGCCATAAAAGAATTCTTTTAGGCACCTACCAAAGCTTTGTAGTCTGCGTCTGAAAGCAAGCTGTCTATCTCAGAAGCGTCTAAAATTTTTAATTTAATCATCCATCCAGCTTCGTAAGGATCAGTATTCACGTCCTCAGGCGTATCTTCTAAACCTTCATTAAATTCAATCACCTCACCAGAAAGCGGAAGAAACAAATCAGACACCGTTTTAACGGCTTCTACCGTACCAAAAACAGCATCCTTATCCAGACTTTCATCTAAAGTATCTACCTCAACATATACAATGTCTCCCAATTCTGATTGGGCAAAATCTGTAATTCCAACGGTCGCTATATCTCCGTCAATTTTGACCCACTCGTGGTCCTTAGTATACTTTAATTCTGCTGGTATATTCATCTTAAAACGATTAGTTATTTCACAAATGTAACCCAATTTAAAGCGCTATACAAGACCCAAAAAGAAGTTTTTATCAATTTCCAAAATTGTACCTCAAACTAATACCTGTATTGATCAGGCTCTGAGGAAAGGCGGTAGAAACCGCGTATTTTGAGAAGGTGAAATCGTAAAAGAAAAGGGCGTTTAAATTCTGACTCAAGGCATATTCTGCTCTTAGTTTGGCCGACAAGAAATACTGGCCCGCACTCACCTGTGTATTGTCTAATTCTAGGTTGCGAATCAGGGTGTAATTGTCTCTGAGACTCAAATCTGCCTTAATATTTAAGTCACTCTTTAAGCGTTGTTTTGCCCCGCCAATATTTGTGACAAACTGTACGTCTTTAATTCTGTATCCCAAACCTAAAGTGAATTCTTTGCCTTGAATTTCTGTGAGTAAATTATTATCAAAACTCATTGAAAGTGCGCGATCCATTTTCATTTCAAAAAGCATACTCAAATTATTTTTACTCTCAAAATCAATACGCACTAACGGATTAAACTCATCATTCAAGACCAGATTATTAAAAATATAATCGGGCCTTACATCTAGGGTTTCTGGATTAAATGTACTGTTTTCTTTTTCTAAATTGGTCGCGTAAGAATTCACACTATAGGCCGCCCTATAACCATGACTTATAGTGAATCTGGTGAAATGATCTTTAAACCAATCCAAACGCATGAGCCCGGTATACTTCATATTCCAATTGGGGATAGGGGTTTTATCAAAAGCAGAAAGACCTACTTTATCTGGAGACACCCCTGTGTAAGCGGCAATAAAAGAAGCCAATAATACCTGCTGACTTGTTTTACCATAAGATTGTGGAAACCCATTGGCGTCTAGATCTGCTGGAAATTCAGGACGCGCAGCAGACAGCCTATTGGCAATAGTCAATCTATTTGCTTTAAAAGATTCAAAGTTCTCAGACAATTCTTGTGTTCCAGAAGAGAAGAAAGTCTTGATCATCAGGGTAGACATACTAAAATTTCCTTGGGTGTTCCCCAGTAATGACTCGTAATTAAACGTAATCGCATCTGATTGGTCAATCCTAAAAGTCTCTCTTAAGTTGCTCGTGTACTGTTTGTCTGCAAAGAGATCAATGGTCAGATCTGGAATAGGCTGGGCGGTGGCATTCAATTTAATTTGACTGTTGTGGGTACTCAAAAATGGCTCATTGAAATTTTCAAAAGTAGTGAGCCACCCCCTCCTAGCAGCATTAAACCGCACCTCTGATTGGCTGCCAAAAACAAAACCCACACTAGGTCTGTTGGTGCCCAGAAAACCTATTCGCTGGGTAAAACCAGGTAAAAACTTTCCGTTGTTTTCTGCATAATTAAAGGTCACTCGCTTGACCATAGTGGCCAGATTGAGGAAAAAATTAGAGGCATCGGCCGGAGGCCTAGAAGTTGTATTGGTGTCAAAAGGATTCTGAGAACGGCTATTTCTATTGGTCTTTTTTTGCCCGTTTAATCCTAAAAATTGATACAAGCGTTGCATGCCTAAACCTGCGGTTATATTGTGTGTGTTGGCATTTTGAACCGTATTCATTTCCTCACCGGCCACTTGCCTCAAAGCTTCGCCCCCTCGCTGCCACTCAAAATTGGCCGTATAAGAATACTGGGCGTTAATAAAGTTTAAAAAGGGAAACTTAGCGAATGGCAACTCGTAATTTAGCTGCAATTCCTGGACAAATCTATTGGACTCACCGTAGTCAAAAAAGCCGTCCCATATGGCGTGATCTTCATTAATACCACTTTGCTCATTGTCCAATTCATTAAAGTAATTTCGCACAATATTATTTGAGGCCGCTGTTAAATTAAGCCGCAGTGATTTGGTCACATTTTGATTAATGGCGTACTGCCAATTAAATAGATAATTGCGCTGTTGCAAGAAAGGCAAAGCCAAAAGATCCTCTCCGCCACTGCGAACCTCTCTGAATTGTTGCTGGCTAAAAGAGCGGTCAATCGTTGCGTTCACCGAAAAACTATTGGGCAAAAGATTCAGGTTTACGTCCTTTAGCCACTTCCAATACCTACTGGTGAGTATGGAATCTTTTTTGGCGAGCGGCGCCAATACCAAAGGCTTAAAATTGTGGCCGTAAACAAAGCCTGTTTTAAGCTGCTGGTCTTCTAGTTTTTGTATTTCAAAATCCCTGTGCTCGGTGTGGTTGTAGGCATAATTCAAGGTAAAATTATCCAAACTATAAAAGCGTTTGGGGGTATTTTCCTGAGCGATACTATTTTTCCTCACCCCTAACATACTCAGGCTCGTTCGCTTGGTATAGGTCTCTGCTTGCTGTGCGATTACTTTGGCTATTTGGCCGTTGGCCGATGCCGCAATGCGGTCCTCCAACTTTAAATCCTCATAAACAGGATCGAACTCCGGACTGCTTTTGGTTTCAGAAATACCATAATTTAGCGGCAATTGCACCCCCCAATCCTCAGGCAATAATTTACCTACATTGATTTGAGTGACCAAGTCATAAGACAAGGCGTCTTCTCTAGCGCGCTCGTTGGGCATTTGATCTAAGGCGCCAAAACCACTACTGCTCGTGGCGCCATTGGCTGAAATAGAAACAAGGTCTGCTATATTAGCATCTAAAGCCGCAATAGCCGCCCAGCCACCCTGATTGTCTAAACCAGCGAGACGCAATTCATTGAACCAAACCTCTGCGCGTTGGGCTTTATTAGAGACGTTTTTAACCCCTACCATAATACCCCTGAGGTTTCCAAGCGAAGGATTTCCTTTGATGCCTATCCTGAGGACACCCGCTGTTCTTGGTGCCAAAGCATCTACAGCAACTAAACTACCGCCTATATAATCATAGTAAGTGAGCTGGTTTAAACTTTGATTGGCAATACCCAAAGATTTAATTTGTGCCAATACGTCTACCGGAATATCCAACTCATTGGCAGAAGGCCAGACCTCTTCAGGACTACTGGATCCATGTGGGGTGAAACTCAATGGCAATTCTACCTGATAGAAATTTTCTGAAAAATCCGTTCCCATTCTCAAAAAACCCACCATTGGCTGTTCGGCAATTGAGAAATCTGTCTCAACAATCTGCTCCGCATGCATGAACATCTTCAATCTTTTATATTGACGCAGGTCAAATTGGGTGTTTTTAAACACCCCTCTTGCGTCTTGTGGCGCCAACTGTTTCACCACCAATGACAAGGACTGTTCGTTTTGCCTGATTATAGTGTTGTTGTTATTGAGCTGCTCCCTCAGTACTCCAGGCGGTAAGGCATATGCAATGGGTACTCTAGTACTATTTTCCTCCACATTAACCGTATTCACCTCTAATTGGGTGCCAATCTCTAGAGGGGTGTTTAAAGGATCTGTTTGTAGCGCCCCTTGATACACCCGCCAATCTCCTCTGACCAAATCCAAACTGGCAAAGCGCAACAATACTGGGGCTGAGAAATTGGTCAAATACATACGAATAAAACTCATGGACCTAAAATCTGCAATCCCTCCTACAGCGTTGGTAAAGTTGCTGAGTGGCACCTTGTACTGGATCCACCTTGTAGGCAATTGTTGGCCATTGGGAAGTTTAGGACTCAGGCCTTCCTTAATATCTGTCACAAAAGGATCATTTATATCCGTACCAGGTTTAATGGTAATTCTATACTCGTAATAACTGTTCACGGTATTCATGGTCAAATCCCGATCAATATCTTCCACATCCGGAAGGGTAGTAGACCCTCTTTTGGTATTGGTTACAGCTACGGGTGCGTTGCCCTGTGGATTGTTAAAATCTAGGTATCGCTCTGTTATACTTCCCTGCCTGTCTAAATAATACCTAAAATTATCTCCAGCTGGATCTTCCCCAGAATTATTTGTATACACGGCCCTTTCCTCTTGATCGCTAAGTCCGTCCAGACCAATATCTTGTTGGGTGCGGTGCTCAGCATTGGCGTCAAAAGCATAGACCAAGGATTGGGTCGCTGGAACTTTTCCCCAAGAAGAAGGGGCCACAAGGGCTTCTTGCCCTTCCAAAGGCAATCCGTTTTCATACTGCTTGCGGCCGTCTTTTAAAATGTCTTCTGAAATATTTCCGATATTCAATACCAGTTCGCCTCCATCACTCCCCACACCGTCTAGATACGGATCCATGACCCAGAACTGAACGAATTCAATATTGGCTTGTTCAAAATTTGTGGTGGTTAGTGGCCTCATAATGCCACCCCATTTCTGACTTTCCGAAAGGGCATTAAAATTGCCATTATTGTTATAAGGTCCTTTATTCTGCGGATAATAAGCCAAATCAAGGGTTGGATTTACTGTGGTTTGCCCCTGGGCAATGTCTGTTTGAGGAAATACCTCATCAATGAAAATACGCCTACTTGCTTGGGTAGAAATATCGTTATTATTCACTCCGGAAGGCCGTTGAAAGGTGTAAAAAATAGGATCAATGGTGTACCATGCCAATTTACCCCTGCCGTAACCATTCCTGAGGTTTTGAGGATCTTCAGGTGTAGCTCCGTATAAATTAGCACCGTCTGGTGCAAACTCTAAAGGCGTACTAGCCAGTGACCAACCCAAAGCGCTTCTAATATCTATTAATGATTGTGCTCCCTCAAAATCATCTAAATAAGTGGTTGTCTCTCCCCTGAAATCTGCATTTCTTGGTGCTCCAGGCGCTAAAAAGGCTACTTCTCCCCTAAGCGAAAGCATAGAAGGCACGGCTGTTTTTACATTGGGTAGGTAATTGGCCCAACGGGTCAGAAATGGAAGTGAGGTGGTTAAATTGGTGTTGAAACCAAAAATGGTGTTGTTTACTGCTTCTGTACCGTAATTGGATTTCTGTGTGAGTGGGCGCTCATTGAGATTTAATAATGTTCCCCCTAAGGTGAAATTGTCTGAAAACTGGTGCATGACATTCACTCCAGTAAAACGCCTATTCTGTTGGCCAAACACCGCGTTGTCTTCTACTGAAATTT
>Ga0206130_10002597_pt1 | contig 24834 bp, 22 predicted proteins | sample Helgoland_Spring_9_FD_148637 | JGI IMG/M metagenome (GOLD analysis project Ga0206130, IMG submission 148637) | Pelagic subsurface seawater microbial communities from Kabeltonne, Helgoland, North Sea - Helgoland_Spring_Bloom_20160512_1 | ecosystem: Environmental > Aquatic > Marine > Epipelagic ...
AACTCTTAGAAAGCAAAAAAGATGCTGAAAAATCAGCATCTTAAAAGAGGTCGGAAGCGGACTTAGTATGAGTCGCTGTAACCCCTTGTGTACAAAGGTAAGCAGAGATTTTGACTTTTCCTATGTGTCCAAATATATGTCTGAAAATGGGTAGGTTTGTTACCACAAATGTAACACGCTAAGCTAACAACACGTTTTGCCTTCTTGAATAGGTGGACAAGGAACCGTACCGTAGGAGCAATAAACACAACAGTGACCCTTTTTGGGTTTTAAAACGGTTTTGCAATTTTCACAGTCGTAAAAATATTGACAAGCATCTGCAGGCATAGTTTCTTCCTTCATGTGTTTACAGCTAGGGCAGGTTATTGTCGATTGCAATATTATTTCCATGTTAATTGTTCTTTATACTTGTTATAGAATATCTTGTTTTTTTAATAGCTTCTTTAATTTCTGAAATGTTGGTTTTTGTATTATCAAATTCCACTTTTGCATTCCCATTTTTGTAAGAAACAGCTGATTTAATGGTTCCCGAAAGTTTCTTTACTTCATGAGTTATATGTTCTTCGCATCCTTTACAAGTCATTCCACTAATTGAGAACTCAACGCTTTGGGTATTAGCTTTATTTATTACAGCCACTTGTTTTTTCTCTGCCTTGGGGTAGAAAATATGAGAGTAGTAAGGAAGAGTTAACATGACTATCGCCAATGAAGTTACGATTCCTAGAAACGTCTTGCTTTGGATGAATTTGGTTTTTTCTACCGTTTCGCAATTGCAATCAATTTCTTTTTTAGGTTTAAGTTTTTGATACCAAGCAAAACCTAAAACCAAAATTGTTAAACTGATAAAGTACGGTCTCGCTGGTTCAAGCCATGAAAAGGTGGAGGCGAGTCCACTGGTTCCTGCAACAAGAGCTAGTAGAGGTGTAATGCAACACAAAGAGGCAGCTATTGCTGTTAAAAGTCCCGCCCCGATTAATTTATTTTCTTTTTTCATGCCGTTTCTAAAATTTCATAACCCAATAGTACATCTAAAAAAGGTTTGAGTAACTTTTCATATTCAGCATTCAAGGAGTAAAAGATAGTTTGCGCTTGTCTTTCTGTTTCAATCAGCTTTCGGTCTTTGAGCTTTCTTAAATGTTGAGAAATAGAGGAAATGGTCATCCCAAGAATATCACTCAAATCACAAACACAAAGTTGTCTTTCTTCATAAAGGAGAAATAAAATTTTTAGTCTTACCTTATTTCCAGTTAGCTCAATTCGTTCCGATAAATAGTTGAACGAGCCATTAAGCCCTGAGACCCGATTTTTGCAACGTTTGATTTGCTCAATATCGGCCATAAGCCTTAGGCATGAATTGTTTTCCATGTTACGAAGCTATGGATAATTGCGTATTTAAGCAAATACTTAAATAGTGACTGTATCATGAATACCCACTCCATTCTTAACAAAGCCTATGAGCCATTGGTCGCAAGCGGACTTAGTACAAATAGCTGTAACTCACTGCGCACAAAGGTTCGTAAAGATTTTGACTTTCCCTATGTGTCCAAACTTGTGTCTTAAAATAGGTATGTTTGTTACCACAAATGTAAAAGTTCAGCTTTTTTACATCCACTTAATCTTTCCTAATCAGCTTTGGTATTTTTCCATAAGAGCCAATATTTTTTAACATTGGCTCATATGGATTAAATATTTGGTTTAAAATGGATCTGAATATTCCTTATTTGTGATAAGCGTGTTATCGGTTAATGTTTTGAGAAAATTTACCAAATCAATCTTATCCTGGGCATTTAAAAATAGACCTTTAGCTCTTGTTTGTTCCAAGGCAGGATCCAAAGTTGCAGAAGCTTTTATGCCAGCGTTGTAATGATCCACAACCTGTTCCAATGTGCTAAACCTACCATCATGCATATAAGGCCCTGTGAGTTCAATATTTCTGAGGCTGGTTACTTTGAACTTCGCCTTGTCTCCTGACATTGTTGTTACTTTCTCACGGCCGATATCAGTCACAGAAGCATTATCATCCAGACCGTTATTCATGTACTTGTCATTCTCAAAATTAGCCCCGGAGTGGCAATGTGCACAATCGGCTCCACTTTCATTTGGAAAAAATGGATTGTAATCATCAAAGAATAATTTGCGACCTCTTTTTTCACTTGCAGTAAAAACTGTGGTGTCTTTCAGGAATTGATCGTATTTTGAATTGTTTGAAACTATGGAATTCATGAATTGTTCTAGAGCCAATGATATTTTAAGTTCATTTATTTCTTCGGAGCCAAATGCGCGTTTGAATTGATCCTTGTAAATCTGCATAGCATTTAATTTTTTTACTACGTTTTCTAAAGTTTCATCCATTTCCAATTCATCTTGTATGGGTTTTAAAGATTGGTCTCGTAATAGATGAGCCCTTCCATCCCAAAAGAATTCATTTCCATGCCATGCCATATTAAATATAGTCATTGCTTGTCTACCTCCTTTTTTACCTTGAATTCCAGTTGAAAACCTTGCAGTATCAGTAAATGCAAATTCTTGCATATGGCAACCGGCACAGGCCAATGTTCCATCTCCTGACATTTGTTTTTCGTAGAATAACATTTTTCCTAACTGTACGCCTTGTACCGTTAATTTGTTATCTGGGTTAATCATATTGGGTGGAAAACTTCCTGTTTCCAATACATACGCAGTAGTGTCGTGTTTTATTTCATCCTCTTTTTTATCGTCTCTTTTGCAATTCGCTACAAGCAATATTAGCATGACAATTGGGATAAGTAATTTTAGTTTTTTCATTTGTAGTTTTCTTTATTATTTAAAAATTCATGATCGCTTAAACTTAATAAGAAGGCTTTAAGATTATCCTTTTCGGAAGAACTGAGGCCCAGTGGTTTAATCAATCTACTTTTGTTAACATGTGCTTTACCCCCTTTATTATAGTGCTCAATTACTTCATCTATGCTGGCCATAGAACCATCATGCATATAAGGTCCAGTTACCTCAATGTTACGAAGAGTTGGTACCTTAAACTTACCATTATCTGCGGTTTCTTGAGTGAGTCGTTGTCTTCCATTATCTGAATAGACTTTATAAATACCATTACTTTCAAAACTATAATTGGTAAAATTAAAGCCACTATGACATGATGAACAGTTAGCCTTTCCGTAAAATAAAGCCATCCCACTTATTTGGTTCGAACTTAAGGCATTTTTAGAGCCTTGGTATTCATATTTGTCGTAGGCACTATTTCCAGAAATCAAGCTCCGTTCGAAGGTTGCCAGAGCTCTAACTATAGTGAAATAGTCAATGTCCCTGTTATACGCCTCAAAACTCATCTTAGAATATTCGGAATTATTTTGCAGTCGTTCTTGAATGGCTACTATATTAAAGTCAAATTCATTGTGCTCTTGAATCGGCACAAGTACCTGCATTTCTAAACTAGGCACACCACCTGCACGCGTATAATATGGGTGATAAGCTACATTGGCAAGGCTAGGGGTATTCTGTGTTCCAGGTCTATTGTACACGCCAGGACTAGTCTTCATTTTGTCTGAGAACCCGTATTGAGCCATATGACATGAAGAGCAACTCACTGTTGAATCAATCGAAAGGGTAGGGTCATAGAATAACCTCTTACCCAAAGCCCATTTTTTCTTGCTGTACGCATTGTCACTTGGGAACTCAATCACCGGAAATCCTTTTGGATACCTAATCTTATCTCCCTCTAATTGAGTCTTAAAATTATCAGACTTAGTACAAGCATAGAGTATTGGCACTATTAAAAAGTAATATGTTAAAAAGCGCTTAAACAATTCGTTTAGTTAACAATGATCCTTTCAGTATGCAAGGTTTCATCCGAAGCTTGTAATTTAAGAATATATATACCCGTTTCTAGACCTTCAATCTTTATCGAACTTTCATTGGCCAAAGTCTTAGATTGGACAAGCCTACCACTAAGATCAAATATTTTAACATCTGCATCCATGGCTTTTTCAAGAGATACGGTTAATTCACCATCACTAGGGTTAGGAAATACATTAACTTTGGTGGCTAATTCTATTTCTTCATTAGCCAAAGTATTTGTTTTACCATCAGTGGAAGTAAATACTTTGTTTTGAAAATTTCTAAGCGCAATATAAGCTTCATCATCTTCTCCATGTGAAAAGAAGCCTTCATCAACTTTTAGGTTTGAAAGAGCCTCTGAATAATCTGCATTAAGCGTAATATCCAAGTCTCCATTGTTATCTGTGGCACTTGTTGGAATATTAATATCAAAATAATTCTTATTGCCTAATGCGTGAATTTCCCATAGTGTAGTTAGGTTTGTTCCTGATTTTCCTTCAATGGCAGCAAATCGATAACCCGCTGACCAACCCCAATGCATCGATGGGTTTTTTGGTGCCAGTGGATGTGTACTTGGCCATTTTGTTGGATCTGCATTGTTTACGCCTGGATCAACACCTACAGAAAAATTTATGGATTCAACTGTAGTAATATTATAAGAACCTAAATCTATAGAAGTGGTAGCGCTTGCTTTTACTAAAGCATATACGTCTTTTGCTTGAGTTACTTTTCCACCATCGTGCACAATGCTTATTTTGGATAAATAATATTCACATCGTTTAAGATTAAAATCTTGTCCAATATCATTGGTGCTTTTTTGACCAAAAGCAAAGGCGCTTGATCCCAGTTTGTGGTTAATCTTCAGATTAACGGTTTTCTGTGCTGATAGGCTCATGCCTAAGAGCAATACTGTTGTTAAAAATATGTTTTTCTTCATCTTATTATTTTTCTTTTTTTTCTAGTTTTGGATTCTTTACATAATCCATTTTACATACAGGACAGGTGCCGGCAGAATCGCTGCCACTTCCAGTACAATACATCGGACACACATATTTGTGATTGTGCTCCGGGTCATTTGCTGTGGCTAGTTCCTCAGTATCTTCGGACTTTATGTCAAAACTGCATGCAGGAATAACAATTACACATATTCCTATAATAATTATTAGTTGTTTTATTTTTTTCATTTTATTATAATTTACTCTTTCTATCTTCTACAAAATTTGCTGTTTACATCTATGGTAAAACAGGCTAGTCTAATAAAAGTAGAGGTATCAAATAATAAAAACTTGTAAGTTCTCGGGTCTTAGATATTCCCAAGGAGAAAAATCCCTTCTGATGCGTTCTTTGCCTAAATTCAAAGAGCTTAAGGCTTTGTCATATTCTCTTTTTAGGGTAAAAGACATATCTGTGGTAACAAGAGATTTCGAATTGTCTTTAACTAAATTTAATGTTTTAAAAATGCTTTCTTCAGAGCAGCATGACTTTTCATTGAGGAAATCAACAAAATGACTTGTGTTTTGAAATAGATGTTCTTCAACACCTTGCTTGCAAACCTTGGCTTTTGTAAAGAGACCAATACTGACTAGAGTGCCCCCACAGCGATGCAGATTAATATATATATTGCTCAAAGGCAACAACATATATATTGCCAACACCATACATAATATTCGATTCGCTTGTTTTCGCATAAAAGCGCCTTTACAAAGCTAAGCTGTTTTAGATAAATTTCAAAGAACATTAAATTAAGGGTGAGTAGTTAGGGTTAAAAAGCCTAAATTATTAAACGCATTAGCTATGTGGGAACTGAAACAAACAAGGAGATACCAGAATGGCATTGATCGCCTCTTGATTCCTTAATTAGTTCAAATAAAAGACTAAACTTAGGAAGATTAGTTTCATAAGGTGTTATGAGCAATGGAACAATTAGGATACTAAATTCAAATTATAGTCCAATACTTTAATTTTTATTTTTGGCCAAATAACAAGGTCTATGTTTTGTCAAGTATCCATAAATGTATTGAAAGTTTAAATTTAAAAGTGTAGCTTTGAATTTAAGTGTATTTCACGAACCACAGAAAGAACAGAGGAAAAATTCGATTGTCAGCGTTATTGCTGGCATTCTTCATGCTGTTTTCCAATGTTGGTTTTTCAATGGAATTGCACTTTTGTCAAAATGAATTAAAGAGCATTGGATTCTTCACCAACGCAAATAGTTGCGGAATGCTAGATTCGGATAATGTTGAAATTTCAAAAATTACTTGCAGTAACAAAGAAACTTTAAAGCCAAACGAATGCTGCAAGAATACTAAATTTTTTGGCAATCTAGATGTCAACAGTACTGAAGGTAAATTACATAATGCTAGAACTTTTGCCCCTTCAATAACTTTGATATCCCGTTGCAAACAGCCTTCTAAAAATGTTTCGATAGTTGATGTGCATTGCAAGAAGTCAATTCCCAAAATTATAGAGGATGTCAATATTTCTTTTCAGATTTTTCGTATCTGATACTATTCTAATATTTCTGATCTTACAAAACACAATAAGCACTTAAAATCTTATTTTAAGGAGTAATATTCATCTGGATAGATTTGTTCAGTGAATTTGTGAGGAATACAAAAGAACCAATAACATTGAACAATAATATTTAGAGTAAGAAAAATTAAAAAGTAATAAATATGAAAAAGACATTTAAAATAATAATCGCAATAGCAGTATTTCTGCTGCATAGTACAACCATCTATTCACAGAACCAATTAATCATTCCTACCACAATAACCGGTGGGACATACAACATCACATTAGCCGAGGATTCAGTCCAGTTTCTTTCTGGAAAAAGAACACATACGAATGGCTATAATGGGAATTATTTAGGTCCTACACTTATTTTTGAGAAGGGCGAAATAGTAAAGCTTAAAGTCACCAATAAGCTAGAGGACTCGACCACAACTCATTGGCATGGTTTGCATATTGCTCCAGAAAATGACGGAGGCCCTCATTCTATAATAGCACCTAATAGTAGTTGGAGTCCTACGTTTACTGTAATGGATAAAGCTTCAACATATTGGTATCATCCTCATTTACATACTAAAACAGGAGAGCAAGTAATGAAAGGTGCCGCGGGTCTAATTATAGTTAGAGATAATGAAGAAAGTGCCTTGGCATTACCAAGGAAATATGGAGTCGATGATTTTCCAATTGTTGTACAAACTCAGCAATTTGATATTCAAAACCAAGTAGTTGTCGATGGTATGAGAGACAGCATAACTATGGTGAATGGAGTTATAGATCCATTTGTTGACATGCCTGCACAGGTTGTTAGAATGCGTATTTTAAACGCAGATCAAGAAAGAAATTACAACTTTGGGTTTACTGGAAGCAAGACATTTTCCATAATAGGAAGTGATGGTGGCCTTTTATCTGCACCAGTTAATGCTACGAGGGTTAGATTAGCTCCAGGAGAACGAGCCGAAATTCTATTGAATTTGGATGGGATGAACGGACAAACTATAGATTTAATGAGCTATGCCTCAGAATTAAAAATGGGAATTCAAGGAGGTCCAACCATGAAAATGCCAAATGGTATGCCCATGATGCTAATGAATAGCCCACTGAATGGTATGAATTATAATATTCTAAAAATTAATATTAAACCACCTACTACTAATCCAGTAACAAGTGTTCCTTCTAGTTTGGTCACAGTTGTAAAACTAAAACTGACGAATGTTAATACAACTAGAAGGATAGAATTCACACCTAAGGCAAACCCTACACCAATGGAGGCAATGGACGGACCATTTTTCTTTAATGGTGAAAGCTTTAAAATGAATAGGGTAGATCAAAAAATTCGATTAGGAAATACAGAAGTATGGAAACTGGTTAATAAGACAATGGTTGCCCACCCTTTCCATATTCATGATGTTCAATTTTTCATTTTAGATATTAATGGCGTTCCTCCAACAATTGATAAACAAGGTCGTAAAGATGTGGTATCCGTTGGACCGAAAGACTCAATAAGATTTATTACGAAATTTGATGACTTTTATGGAACAACACCTTTCATGTATCACTGTCACAATTTAATGCATGAAGATGGCGGTATGATGGGTCAGTTTATTGTAGATAATTCAGCATCTTTGAGGGGAGATATTCTGGGTTCCGAGTTTAATATTTATCCAAACCCAGCCTTAGATCAAATCACAATCGGAAATACAAAGAATATTGAAATCAATAAAATAAGACTATTCAGCGCAGTTGGAGAAGAAGTAATAAGTGAAGATATTAATAACTCTAGCTCGAGTATCAAGTTGAATCTGGGTAAAAACAAATCGGGTATTTATATTTTACATATAATTACCCCTAATACAAGTATAACTAAAAATATAATAATAGAATAAAATGAAAAAAGTAATTATCATGTTAGCCATAGTAGTGGTAGCATGCAAAAAAGACAAAAAAGAGGCCGCTACCATTAATTCGGTACCTGCATTTTTTCTAGCCACCACAGATGCTGGGGCCTATGGTAAAACAGCTCCTGAGATGGAGATGATTGCAAATATGTCAAATGGCGTGTCCGAACCTAGAGATTTGGATTTTCACCCATCGAGAAGTAATGAGTTATGGATTCTTAACCGAGGAGCAGAAAATACTGGGGGAAGCACGGTAACTATAACCAATGCCGGATTAACAGGGCAAAATGCTGAATTTAGAAGAGACGGCAATGCTTGGCACTTTATGGCGCACCCCTCTGCGATGTCATTTAGTAAGGAAAATGGTAATTGGGGAACTGCGGCTGAAATAAAAGATGCTAACAGAAGAGGTGGAACTTTTACTGGACCTTCTTTGTGGAGCAGTAACATGAATATATATGCAAAACCTTCCGGTGGGAATGGAAGTCATTTAGATATGTTACATGGCAGTCCATACGGGATGGGTATAGAATCTGACCATGATAATGCATTTTGGGTTTTTGACTCATATTATAAAAACTTGTGTTATTATGATTTTGGTGCAGATCATGGTCCTGGAAATTCTGATCATGATGATGGAATTATTCATCGTTATTCTGGAATGCAGTTAAATCGAGTTGCCAATGTTCCAAGTCATATGGTATTGGATGAGGACAAAAAATGGCTTTATATTGCTGATCCTTCAAATGCCAGAATTCTAAGAGTAAATACAAAGTCGGGAAACAAGAAAGGTGATCTTGCTTTAATTAATGAAAAATTAGCTCAACATTGGGAAATGGAAAATGAAGTTTGGGAAGTATTTACAGATTTTAATCTTCAAAAACCATGTGGAATTGAAATCATCGGTGACTTATTATTTGTTTCAGATAATCAAACCGGAGAAATTGTGGCTTACAATATCGAGACTAAGCAGGAAGTTGGACGTATAAATACAGGTAAAGCCGGTGTAATGGGTATAAAAGCCGATCCCGAAGGAAAGCTTTGGTTTGTAAATGCAACTTCTAATGAGGTCTTTAAAGTTAATCCACGTTAATTTTTCCAGCTTAGTTTTTATTAGCTTTATAGCAGGCCTGGCTTTTTCTTGTAATACAAGAAAAAAGAGGTCTGCTAATAGTGATAGTCATCATCATTCAAAGGATTCTCTTCTTGGAGTTATTCCAGATTCGAATCCAAATGGGAGGAGTGATTCCAGCGAGATTCATATTATAACAATGGCCGAATTATATTCTCGTACTTGCGGAAATTGCCACCAGTTATATACACCTGAGAATTACAGTGATGTGGAGTGGAAGACAAATTTGAATAAAATGCAAGTTAGGGCTATGGTATCTGATGATGCTAAAGAAGCATTGTATACTTATTTAACCACAAGGAATAAAGAGTAGGTTTTTGTATTTTAGATTTATACGATAAAAGAAATGATTAATAAAATTGTAAAGTTTTTCCTCGATAATAGCCTCGTAGCTTGGCTTCTGTTGGGGGTCTTTGTGATTTGGGGTTTAGTGGTGGCTCCTTTTAATTTTGATTTAAAAGGGCTGCCGCGAGATCCTGTTTCTGTGGATGCCATTCCCGATATTGGAGAAAATCAACAAATTGTATTTACTAAATGGATGGGAAGATCACCTCAAGATGTGGAGGACCAGATAACGTATCCATTAACCTCTGCTCTCCTCGGAATACCTGGAGTTAAAACCGTGAGAAGCAATTCCATGTTTGGCTTCTCCAGTATTTATTTAATTTTTGAAGAAAACACAGAATTTTATTGGAGTAGAAGCAGAATATTAGAAAAACTCAATTCTTTACCAAACAATTTGTTGCCGGATGACGTAAAACCAACCTTGGGACCAGATGCCACAGCTCTCGGACAAATTTATTGGTATACTCTGGAAGGCCAGGATAAAAATGGGAAAGCGACTGGAGGGTGGGATTTGCAAGAATTGAGATCTATACAAGACTTTCATGTAAAAAATGCACTGCAATCTTCAGGAGGCGTTTCTGAGGTTGCTTCTATTGGTGGTTTTGTAAAAGAATATCAGGTGGATGTAAATCCACAAAAAATGAACTCCTACGGAATAACCCTAAATCAGGTAATGAAAGCCGTCAAGGAAAGTAATTTAGATATTGGCGCACAAACATTAGAGATTAATAAAGCCGAATACTTTGTTAGAGGTTTGGGTTATGTGAAATCAGTTGAAGATATTGAAAAAAGTGTCGTTAGAATCGCTAATAATGTACCCATCCGAATAAAGGATATTGCCACAGTTCAATTGGGGCCAGCCAGCCGAAGAGGAATCTTGGATAAATCTGGTTCACCAGCTGTGGGAGGTGTCGTTGTGGCAAGGTATGGGGCAAATCCCTTGAAAATTATAAACAATGTAAAAAGTAAGATAGATAAAATAAAGTATGGACTTCCTAGTAAAACTTTAAAGAATGGCACGGTATCACAAGTGGTCATTGTTCCCTTTTATGACCGTACTGGGCTTATTCAAGAAACCATAGGAACTTTGGAGGAAGCCTTAAGTTTAGAGATCCTTATTACCATTATCGTGGTTATTTTAATGCTCTTAAACCTAAAATCTTCGCTTCTTATTTCTGCCACCTTACCAGTAGCGGTTCTAATGTGTTTTATCGCCATGCGCTATTTTGGAATTGATGCCAATATTGTTGCCTTATCAGGTATTGCCATTGCGGTGGGGACAATGGTGGATATGGGAATTGTGCTCACTGAAAGTATGATTTCTCAAATGAAAGTAGCACCAAAAGGTCAGCCTCTCACTCATACCATTTACCTAGCCACAACGGAGGTAGCATCGGCCGTAATAACTGCGGTGGCAACAACGATTATAAGTTTTTTACCTGTCTTTACCATGGAGGCAGCCGAAGGTAAATTATTTAGACCATTGGCTTATACTAAGTCATTTGCTTTAATTGCTTCAATTGTTCTTGCCATTACGGTTCTTCCTTCTCTTGCAGTTCAATTATTTAAATTTAAAAGTCGAGGAAAAATAGCCCCTTATTTTAGCAATGGAATACTCGTAGCTCTGTCAGTTTTATTGCTTTTTACTTCATATTCATTCATTGGCCTTTTTGGACTAACAGTGGGATCGGGTGGTTTAATATCCTTCTGGCAAAAGAGCAAAAAACCTGAACAGTGGCATGTCATTTTTAACTATATTAGGAATGGGATTTATGCATTATTGGTGGCTTGGTTATTGGCCAAAACTTGGATGCCTTTGGGAGTGCTGAAAAGTGAGTTTGTAAATTTTGTTTTTGTGGTCTTAATAATTTCTCTGCTTATTGGGCTTTTCTACATGGTGATTCATTTTTATGAAAAGATATTACGATTTCTTATTTCTGTTAAATATTGGTTCTTTGGTCTACTACTCCTAATTATCTTTAGTGGATATTCTGTGCTAAAAAATACGGGACAAGAGTTTATGCCTTCGCTAAATGAAGGTTCATTTTTATTAATGCCAACCACCATGCCACATGCAGGTATGGAAATGAACGAGGTTAACCTTAGGTTATTGGACATGGCAGTTACCTCCATTCCTGAGGTAGATTTAGTTGTAGGAAAGGCGGGTAGAATTGAAAGTTCATTGGATCCGGCTCCTATGTCAATGTATGAAAATATCATTAATTATAAGTCGGAATACAAAACAGATGAAAATGGCCGAAGGGTTAGATATAAAATAGATGATCAAGACCAATTTGTTTATTCTAAGAGAGGTGACTTAGTCCCCGATAGAAATGGGCAATATTTTCGCCAATGGAGAGATCACATTAAAACAGAAGATGATATATGGAAAGAAATTATTAAGGCCACCAAATTACCGGGAATAACTTCCGCGCCAAGGCTTCAACCGATAGAAGCGCGCTTAGTCATGTTGCAAACGGGAATGCGTGCTCCCATGGGAATAAAAGTTAAAGGAACTGATTTAGAAGCCATAGAAGCTTTTGCATTTAAGGTTGAAATGTTTCTAAAAGAAGTAATGGGTGTTCAATCCTCCGCAGTATTTGCCGAAAGAATGGTTGGCAAACCCTATTTGATGATTGATATAAAAAGGAATGTGATTGCCAAGTACGGACTATCTATTGTGGAGGTTCAAAACCAAATTCAAGCCGCCATTGGAGGCATGGTTATGACCTCAACTGTTGAAGGCAGAGAACGATATGGAATTCGACTACGTTATCCTATGGAGTTAAGAAACTCACCCGATAAAATAAAAGATATTTATTTGGCCTCATCTAATGGTACTCAAATACCCCTAGGCGAAGTTGTTGATATTAAGTATGAGCAAGGGCCTCAATCCATAAAAAGCGAGGATGGGTTTTTAGTTGGATATGTATTATTTGATAAACAGGAAGGATTCTCCGAAGTAGAGGTTGTAAATGCGGCACAATCCTACCTAGTCAATAAGACAAATGAAGGTTCATTGATGATTCCAAATGGAATAACCTATGAATTTGCAGGTAATTATGAACAACAAGTGCGAGCAAGCAGCAGATTATCTATAGTTATTCCCATTGCACTAATATTGATATTTTTAATTCTGTATTTTCAGTTTAAATCGGTTATTACATCTCTCTTTGTCTTTTCAGGTGTATTTGTGGCTTTTTCGGGTGGCTTTATCATTATTTGGTTATTCGGACAGGATTGGTTTATGAATTTTGATGTTTTTGGAACAAATATGCATGAATTATTTCATATGAAAACCATAAACTTAAGTGTGGCTGTATGGGTAGGCTTTTTGGCATTATTTGGTATTGCTACAGATGATGGCGTATTGGTGGCTACATTTTTAAAGGAGAGTTTTAAAAACAAAAGACCAAAAAACATTGACGAGATTAAAGATGCTGTAGTCGAAGGTGGGTTAAGAAGGGTTAAACCAGCAATGATGACTACGGCTACTACAATCTTGGCCTTATTGCCAATTTTAACTTCCACAGGAAAGGGATCGGATATTATGTTGCCCATGGCTATTCCCTCTTTTGGTGGAATGGTACTTAATATTATAACCATGTTTGCTGTTCCCGTTCTCTACTATACATGGAAAGAAACTAGCTTTAAATTGAATCTTAAAAAATCTAAAATACCTCATGAAGAAAGTTAAAAAAAATAGTTTGATTCTTATCGTTGTTACATTGTTGAATGGTTGGCTAAACGCACAGACCTTGGATACTCTTTTACAAAGAGTTGTAGAGGGTAATTTAGATTTAAAAAGACTTCAACTGGAGTATGAAGCTGAATTAACCAAAAAACAACAAGTAAGTCAATTGCCAAATCCTCAAGCTGGGGTGGGAATACCAGTATCTACCCCTGAAACAAGATTAGGCCCACAGGTACTCATGATTAGTGCCAGTCAAATGTTTCCATGGTTTGGCACTTTAAAATTAAAGGAGGAGTTGGTAATAGCCATATCTAAGGTGAAATATGAAAAAATAGCTGCACTAAAACTGAATTTATTCCATCAAGTAAAGGCAGCATACTACAAGTTGTATTTTATTAAAAGAAACCAAGAAATATTAAAAGAAACTATTAAGCGTTATGAATCGATAGAAAGCATAGCACTTGCAAAAATTGAGGGAGGTTTTTCAAATACAGCTGATGTTTTAAGGATTCAGTCTAAATTACTATCTATCCGGCAAGAACAGCTCATCCTAGATAATAGAAAGAAACCTTTAGAATCTAAAATTAATGAACTAACCAAACAACCTTTGAGTAATTCGATTGTTTTAGATGATAGCCTTCAAGTAAGTCATGTTCTTTTCGATGTAGAAACCTACAGATCTAAAATTGAACAATATCATCCTTTGATTATTCAAATAGATTATGAAATTGAAAGTTCTCAAAAACAAATAGAAGTAAACGAGAACATAAACAAACCGGTAATTGGAATTGGGGTGGATTATAGCTTTGTTGAAAAAAGGACGGATGCTAATCCAAGGTATAATGGTCGGGATATATTGGTGCCAAAGTTCATGGTAAGCTTACCTTTATATAGAAAGGCTTACAAAGCAAAGAATGCTGAAGAAAAAATAAACCAGGAGGCTCTGCTCCTAAAAAAGGAGTCCCTAACAGATCGGATGATTAGTATGCTTATCACATATCAATCAGATTATAATAATGCCGTTCTGCTTGAGGAACTAGCTAAAAAACAAAAGGATATTATCACATCGGCCTATGATGTTTTGGTAGCTAATTATAGCTCTTCAGGAATGGGCTTTGAGGAACTTTTAATGGTTCAAAATCAATTGTTTAGTCTTGATCTTGACATGTTCAAAGCCAAATTGGAAGCTAATCTTGCCATCAATAACATAGAACGAATTGCAGATTTTTAAAAGAAACAAAATTAGAAAAGTATAAATTAAAAATAAACAAAATGAAAAAATTGAAAATCACCCTAGGAATTGCAGCTATGAGCTTCGCAATCTTAACAGTTCAATCTTGTGGAAATCAAGAGACAAAAACCGAAGAAATTCAAACAGAAACACGCGATCACAAAGGGAAACATATGGAAATGGATGCTTTCGCCTGTCCAATGCATCCTGAAGTTACCGGAAAAGATGGAGATACGTGCACTAAATGTGGGATGGATCTTACTCCAATAAGTGGAGAAGACCATGCTGAACACAACCATTAAAAAAACAGAATGTAATAATAGAGCACGATAATAATTAATTTGACATCCAGAAACTCAATGTAAAAGTTTGTTTATCAGGCATTTAGTCGTAAAATATGGAAAAGCAGAAAGCGACAAAATTCTAATATTTTATTAATGAATCATAATGAAATATTAGAATTTGAATTGAGTGTTTATCAAATAGAATTGATGGTGATCTTAACTGGGACTAACGTTGAATGAATTAAAATTTTTTAAAAATATGGAGACTGCAATACTTATAAAAAACATGGTGTGTTATAGATGTATTTTATCTATTGATAGTATTTTAAATAAATTGAATATTGGGAATGCAAAAGTGGTGCTTGGAAGAGTTGTTTTACAGGAAGAATTGCCAGCTGAATTATTCAAGCAATTAGTGGATCATATTGAATCGATTGGATTTGGAGTACTTACAAATAAGGAAGAAATCATAATTGAAAAAGTAAAAAATATTATCAGAAAAATAGTTGATTCTAAAGATACAAAAAACACTGTCTTATCTACACTAATAGCAGAAGAGTTAGGTGTTAATTACTTCAAAATAAGTAAGCTGTTTTCGAATTCTGAAGGGAAAACAATTGAAAAGTATTTAATTGAAATTAGAATTGAAAAAGTTAAAGAGTTGATTAGATATGACGAGTTAACCATTAGTGAGATTTCATATGAATTAAACTATAGTTCTCCTCAATATCTTTCTAAACAGTTTAAACAAATAACAGGAATGACAACAAGCGAATTTAAACTAATTGGAGATCGGCAAGAATTAGATAAAATATAAACAAAATTATATACAGAAGAGGTATCAAAATACTCCAATTTTGAATAAATATTTAAAATGAAACATACCTATAAAATATCAGGAATGACTTGCAATGGCTGTAAAAGCTTTGTTCAAAATACTTTTGAATCTGTTAAAGAAATTGAATCTGTTACGATCAATGTAGAAGAAGCATTAGCTGAAATAGAAATGACAAATCACATCCCTTTAGATAAACTAAAGCAGTTATTTAAAGGGTCTAACTATATGGTTCATTCAATGAATGCCGAAGTAAAAGAAAAACAAAAAATTGAAAAGGATATAGAGGGAACATACTATTGCCCCATGCATTGTGAAGAAGAAAAAATGTATAACAAATCAGGAAACTGTCCTGTTTGTGGAATGGATTTGGTACCCAAAGTAACTGCTGTAACAAGTGCCCAATTTACCTGCCCAATGCATCCAGAAATAATTAAGGATGAACCGGGAGCTTGCCCTATATGCGGGATGGATTTATTGCCAATGAAATCAAACGAAACATCCGAACAAAAAATATACAATAAACTATCCAAGAAGTTTTGGTTAGCCGTTACGTTTACGCTGCCAATTTTTATTATTGCTATGTCAGAAATGATTCCCAATAATCCATTGTACAAAATTATGGATATGAAATATTGGAATTGGTTGCAATTTGGCCTATCCATTCCTGTCGTATTTTATGCTACTTGGATGTTTTTTCAAAGGGCTTATACTTCTGTTAAAACCATGAACCTAAATATGTTTACACTTATTGGTTTAGGTGCGGGTGTAGCTTGGCTTTTCAGTTTGTTTGGACTATTGTTTCCGGATTTATTTCCCGAACAATTTAAAACAGACTTTGGTACAGTTCACGTATATTTTGAGGCGGCTACGGTTATTTTAACATTGGTTTTACTTGGGCAGTTATTGGAAGCAAGGGCTCATGGAAAAACCAATAATGCGGTAAAGGAACTTTTAAAATTGGCGCCAAACAAGGCGGTTAGGGTTGAAAACGGAGTTGAGAACGAAATATCTATTGAAGATATTAAGGTAGGTGATTGGTTAAGAATTAAACCTGGAGATAAAATGCCTGTGGATGGAATACTTATAGAAGGCAATGCCAGTATTGATGAATCCATGATAACAGGTGAACCAATACCTGTAGATAAAGGAATAAATGACAAAGTAAGCTCCGGAACTATTAATGGGAAACAGTCTTTTATTATGAAAGCTGAAAAAGTGGGGTCGGATACATTGCTTTCTCAAATAATTCACATGGTAAACAGCGCCAGCCGCAGCAAAGCCCCTATTCAGAAATTGGCCGACAAAATATCTGGTTACTTTGTTCCAATTGTAATTGTAATAGCGCTTATTACATTTATTACTTGGAAATTCATAGGCCCAGAGCCATCTATGGTTTATGCCTTGACAAATGCCATTGCAGTTCTTATCATTGCTTGCCCTTGCGCTTTAGGACTTGCAACACCTATGTCAGTAATGGTTGGGGTGGGTAAGGGAGCTCAAGAAGGGGTTTTGATTAAGAATGCTCAATCTTTGGAAAAATTAAATAAGGTTGATGTGCTTATTGTAGATAAGACAGGAACACTAACTGAAGGAAAACCTAGGGTTCAGCAGGTTTATTCAGGTTCTAATTATTCAGTAAAAGACTTAATTAAATACGTTGCCTCTGTGAATATCCAAAGTGAACATCCTTTGGCAGAATCTACAGTTCAATATGCTAAAGAGCAAAAAATTGGTTTAGTTCCAACCAGTGGGTTTATTTCTATAACTGGAAAGGGGGTAAAAGGCGTAACTGATGGTAAAATTATCTTAGTTGGTAATAAGAAATTAATGCTTGAAAACAAGATTGAATTAAAACCGGAAATTATTAGCAATGCCAGACTTGAGCAATCTAAGGGAAAAACGGTTCCTTTTATTGCAGTAAATAATGAATTGGTTGGATTTGTTGTGATTTCTGATATGATAAAGAGTACTAGCAGAATTGCGGTTAATATTTTAACTAATCAAAAGATAAGAGTTATACTGATGACCGGTGACAATATTGACACTGCAAAAGCGGTTGCAGGAGAACTTGGCCTAGATGATTATGTGGCCAATTGTATGCCAGAAGACAAATTGAATAAAGTAAAGGACTTAAAAGATAAAGGTTTTGTTGTTGCCATGGCTGGTGACGGTATTAATGATGCACCAGCTTTGGCAATGGCTGATATTGGTATTGCTATGGGAACCGGTACAGATGTAGCCATAGAAAGTGCAGTAATTACATTAGTTAAAGGAGATCTAAATGGAATAGTTAAAGCAATAAATCTGAGCCAAAAGGTAATGAGAAATATAAAACAAAATTTATTTTTTGCTCTGGCATATAATATTATTGGTATACCGATAGCCGCTGGCATACTATACCCAATTTTTGGAACCTTGCTTTCTCCAATGATAGCAGCCTTGGCTATGAGCTTTAGCTCGGTGTCGGTAATTGCAAATGCATTGAGATTAAGAACACAATCTATAAAATAGAAATTTTATGAAAAAATATATACTTTATACTGGTTTGCTTACTTTGGGAATTCTTCTCGGTTGGCTGTTCTTTGGCACTTCTTCTGGTCACAAACATGAGGGCGAGGAAGGGAGCTTAGCGGAAAGTTCAAGCATTTGGACCTGTTCTATGCATCCTCAAATTAGAAAAACGGCTCCTGGGAAATGTCCCATTTGTGGAATGAATCTAATTCCTTTAAAGGGAGGTGAAAGTGAAAATTCACTGGTGTTTGAAATGAGTGCTGATGCAGTTAGAATTGCAAATATTGAAACCACAACCATTGGTGAAGGAAGGTTGGCTAAAAGTCAATTAAAACTATCTGGTAGAATAAAGGCAGATGAGACCAATGCCTCTAGTATTGTAGCACACATACCAGGAAGAATAGAAAAATTATATGTTAGTTTTACCGGAGAAAACATTAACAAAGGACAGAAAATAGCAAGAATATATGCACCAAAACTTATTACAGCTCAAAAAGAATTATTGGAGGCCTATAAATTTAAAGACGTAAATCCTAGCTTGTACAAAGCGACGGTGAAAAAGTTAAAATATTGGAAAATTTCTCAAAAGCAGATAGATGCAATTATTAGCAGTAAACAATCCCAAGAATTATTTACCATTTATGCTGATCATTCAGGGGCTGTATTGAATAAACGTGTAAATGTGGGAGATTATATTTCTGAGGGCGAATCCTTATTTGATATTCAAAATCTATCTCAACTATGGGCAACCTTTGATGTTTATGAGTCGGATCTCTCCCAGTTGCAAATTGGGGATAATATAAAATTTACCACAAATGCCTATTCAGGTAAGATATTTAATTCACGAATTTCATTTATTGATCCTGTGATAAATTCGGCAACAAGGACAGCTTCAGTTAGAGGTTCTGTGAGTAATACAGGAAGCCTATTAAAACCTGAAATGTTTATTGAGGGAGAATTATTGCAAATACGAACAAAGAATGCAAAAAGTGATCTTAGTATACCAAAGACCGCTGTTATGTGGACTGGAGAAAAATCAGTGGTTTATGTAAAACTTCAGGATACAGAGATTCCAAGTTTTGAATATAGGGAAGTTGTTATTGGTGAATCTTTGGGTAGTATGTATCAAGTCTATGCGGGATTAGTAGCTGGCGAAGAAGTCGTAACCAAGGGCGCTTTTGTAATAGATGCATCTGCTCAATTAAACAACCAGGCCAGCATGATGAATAGGAAAATGGTTAAAGTTAAGAATTCTAAAGTTGGTATTTCAGATTTCACTAATGAAACATCGAGTAAATTTTCTGGACAGTTGGAAGCCTTATTGAATAGTTACATTTTGCTTAAAAATGCCTTGGTGGCAAGCAACCATGACGAAGCTGTAAAAATGGCTCGGGCAAATTTAACTAGCCTTAACAATATTGACATGAAATTAATAAATGGAGAGGCACATTTGTTTTGGATGGGTCAATTAAAGATTATCAAAAGTAATTTAGTAGAAGTTGAAAAAAGTAAAGATATTGAAGAACAGAGGGTTTCTTTTGGTCTGCTTTCCAGGGCTTTAATATCTAGTGCAAATGCCTTTGGAGTGGTACATGGTGATTATTTAGTTCAATTCTGTCCAATGTCTAGTGCTGGGAAAGGTTCCTTTTGGATAAGCAAAGAATCTAAAATTTTAAACCCATATTATGGGGATGCAATGTTAACCTGTGGATCTGTGACAGATACAATAAAAAAGAAAAAGAAGTTTAAATCTAAAATGCCAAATGCAATGAAAACACATAATCATTGATTGAGTAGATATTTATTGAGAAAAAATAGTGCAAATAAAAAATGGGTATATTTGATATGATGGCGAAAATAAGAAGTTTTTGGATAGTGGGATGCTTGTTTTTATTCTCATTTGGTAAAACACATGCGCAAGTGGCGTTAAATTTTACCATGACGGACACCAAAGGCAAAGAGTGGAACTTGTATGAAGAGTTATTAAAAGGCAAGACCGTGGTACTGGATTTCTTTTTTGCCGATTGTACCCCATGCCAAAGATTAACCCCCGCTATGGCACTTTTGTATGATAGCTTATCAAAGGATTCAGTGCTGGTTTTGGGGATCAGTGATAGAGACTTGGATATTAGGCTTGATAAGTTTGAAACAGACTTCGGAGTCACTTACCCTTCTTGCGGAGTTCAAGGTGGCGGAGATACCATTACAGACATGTATAAGGGCTTTTTTAATTTCCCCAGTTGGCCATTGTACGCGGTTATTTGTCCCAATGGTAAAATAGACTGGAATGTACAAAGAGATACAAGCCATTCTAAGGTATATGAAGGTATAATTGAATGTAAGAAAAGCCTTGATTTGCAAAACGATATAAATAAGATAGCCACTAATCTATACCCTAATCCAGTGCAGCAAGACTTGCATTTAGATTTTATGGAGGTGGGTAATCATGAAATTATGATTTACTCTATGGATGGAAAATTGCTCCTTGATAACGTGTTAAATGCGAATGAGATAAGTATTGATTTGAGCAGTTTAGAAAATGGAATATATCTGGTAAACATTCGAGGTACAACTGAAAACGAAACTTGGAAAATAGAAAAAGAATAGTATGAAAAAATTAATTATAATATTGATATTGGCTCCTTTAGGATTAATGGGTCAAATTAAGCTGAATTGGTCCAATGAGATTGAGGTTAACGCAGATAGAACTCTTGGTTATGCTAGACCAAAAATTGCATTGACTAGTAATAATATCCCTGTAGTGATGTGGGCTAAACGATATAATTTAGAAGTTTATACAGCTAAATTAAATGGTTCTTCATTTACGAGTCCGGTAAAAATAACTCCTGCCGGCATAAAGGCATTTGCCCAGGATTGGGCAGGTCCAGATATGGTGGCCTCGGGCAGTAATGTTTTTGTGGTGTTTGAAGCTGAACCTCATGGCCTTGGCCCTATTTATTTGGCTAAGTCGGATGATGGGGGAGCAAGTTTCGGCGATACCTTTCGGGTATCAGAGAATACAGCGACCCGCTTTCCAACAATCGCAGTAGCTCCTAATGGAACCTTATATGCTGCATTTATGGTATTTGAACCTGGAGATAAAGATCCGCATTATGCGGTAAGTGTTTCAACAGATGGGGGTAAAACATTTTCTAAAGATGTAAAAGCTACCGGTACTGCACCTGGCGAGTCTTGTGACTGTTGTCCGGCCTATTTAATTGCGACAAATACAAGCGTAACTTTATTGTTCAGGAACAATGACAATAACCTAAGAGACATATGGGCCTCTACTTCAACGGATGCAGGCAAGACATTTAGTTTGAGTAAAAAAGTAGATAATTCCGGATGGATAATAGGTGGCTGTCCTTCTTCAGGGCCATCAGGTATTATTGTTGGGGATACTTTGATTAGTGCCTGGATGAACGGTTCGTCTGGTAGTTCTAGAGTGATGATAAGCAACGCGAATACTTCGGACTTAAGCTTGGGCTTTAATCAAAATATATCAAAGATCGTGGCTACGTCTGCCAATCAGAATTATCCGATTATTGCTGGAGACTCAAGAGCAATGGGAGTAGTTTGGGAAGAAGTGAATCTAGGTAAAAGGTATATTAAGTTGGCTTACGGAACCAAAGGTGCATCCTCATTGTTAAATCAAGAAGCTGTAATTGTAAATTTAGATACCAACAGCCTAGCAAAGAATCCTCATATAGCGTATGCCAATGGTACCTTTCACATCACTTGGCAGGATAATAAATCCTTTAAAATTTATTACCGTTCGGCCAGTATTGATGGCTTTGCGCGGCTAAAGGAAAAATCAATGAAAGACATTATCATTTACCCTAACCCCTCCAATGGATTATTCTATATTGATAAAAATGAAGGTATAAAAGAAATTTGGATAAGGGATTACCAGGGTAGGTTAATTAAGCACATGACAAATTCTTCCGTCATAGATTTAAGGAGTCACAAAGGTGGCCTCTATACTGCTACTTTGGTAACAATTAAAGGAGAGTTAAGAATTAAATTAATTAAGAAAGAAGACTAAGAGCTTCCCATATGGTTTACCCGTAAAAGAATTAAAATATGTAAATCTCTGCCAAACTGCGATCAATGGCAAGGAAGGGTTACTAATGATCAGAAAAAGAACCTACCAACTCATAATCCTTGATATTGAAATGCCTGAAATGAATGGAATAGAACTGGCGACTATTCTAAAAGACAAATATCCCAAAACCAGGGTTCTTATGCTTACTTCATCAAATTCTCGAAAAAATATAGATTGCCTTTTAGAGCTTGGCGTTGATGGATATGTTTTAAAAGCATCCAACAAATCAACAACAATTTTAAACATCTCAAAATGACATATTTTAAAGGAGTTCACAAAAAACCATTCGAAGCTCAAGCGACTATTTATGAAGATTCACAATATCTTAAAAGGTTTAAAAAGACTATTTGCGAATATCACCGACAAAGTAATCCGGGAAATGTGGTGACTGAGAACATCACAGGATTGCTGAAATATAATGAAGTAAATTCATTTTGGGGGAGTAAAGAAGCTTATAAGGAATTTGATTACGAATGGGATTATTCTAACAATATGGGTTTCATTGTAACGAATGCAAAAATAAGGCGTAATGATGATTTGGACCAAGCCAACATATCTACAGAAAATGTTTTCCAGCATTTAAGCTTTAGAAATGTTAAGATAAATTTTGCAAAAAGTGATGGCACAAATGCACATAGCAAATATTTCAATTTCAAGCCAACAAAAGATAAAAGCTACAGGGTTTTGAAGAAAACAAGTTTGAACTACAGACCGTAAATGAGAGACCTTCAGGCACTACTTTCAAGATGACTAAGTATTCTTTGCAAAAGATTGCCAAAAATGATTATGTTAACCCTCTTAAAATTAAACAACGTGTATTGGAGGAGTTCTATTCGAGATTGTTTCAACTGAAGAAGAATGACGAATCAATAGAAATTAATATAAGAGCTAGGATCGATGGTTCTGAATCAATTGAAAGTTTAACGGACTTGGATATACCTAAGTTTGAAATGGTAAAAGTTCAAAGTTCAATTAATCTTATTGATAAGTTTGATTTGTACTACTCAATAGAGAAAGTTGAATTATTCGAGTCATCATTTATAGCTGCAATTTCTGTTGATAATAGAACGGTAAAGGTCGATTTAGTGGCTCGTGAAAATCAACCGGTTGGCTATAAGGCTGTTTTTCTTCTTTACTCAGAATTTTTTCAAGGTAAGATTGATGCTACAAGGCAAAACTTAACAATTTCACCTCAAGAACTTAAAGATGTACAAAACCTATTTAGAGAAGAAGCAATTACTATTATTGAAGATAAAATTCCAGACATCAAAAACAGGAATAAAAATACTCAAAGTGGTTTGGTGAAAAATTATCCTCATTTAGGCGGATACTTTGATACTCAAAACATAGGTTACATATCAAGAAGTGATATTCTTAAAAAGGCACAAGATGAATTTTTCAAGGATCAAAGAGAAATTCTTGATGCTTCTACATTAACTGATGACCAATTCAATAAATCCATAGAGATATCATCGAGAGCATTAACGGAGTATATATTGTTTAGACAAGTGACAATTGAACAACTGAAAAAAATTGGAACTAATGATAGTGAAGCAAAAATTCATAATTTAATTCTTCCGCAATACAGGCAATTTGACGATTCAAATTTTACCAAAGATATTTATCTTAATAATGCATGGGTTCTGGATGATAAGTACATGACTTACAAGACAATACTTAGTGATAAACAGATGTCCGAAATTGTAGAAGTTATAACCGATGGAGAGCACGATGAAACTGACAATGGGAAACCAGATTTGGCTTTGATATTTTCTAATAATCCTGATACCACTGATAATGTTGATGTTGTAATTGTTGAATTGAAGAAGAAAGGAATCACTCTGGAAAATTCTATGATTGTTGAAACCCAATTAAGAAACCGAGCAACCAAATTAATGAAACATTATGGCAATAAAATTCAGAGAATCTGGTTTTATGGGGTGGTTGAGTTTAATGACGAGCTTGAACTTCATTTAAAGAGTGAGTATAAGGAACTGTATTCGAAAGGCAAGATGTACTACAAAGCTACATCTGTCGTGACACAGGTAAACCCTGAAGTAAGGCTCCCAGTAGGTATATTTATGCAAGATTTGGATTCTGTCGTTAGCGATGCGGATGCTAGAAATTCAACATTTTTGAATCTAATACGAAGTAATTTTGTTGATGCCGACGACTTGACCTAGTCTCTTATACACAAAGATTTAGTGGCTAATTATGTGTCCAAATATGTGTCTTTTGTGGTAATAAATCGACCATTTTGGCATAAAACGGGCTTAATTTATCGATGAACGTACTCCGCAACTCTTTGAAAGCAAAAAAGATGCTGAAAATCAACATCTTAGAAGAGGTCGGAAGCGGATTCGAACCGCTGTAGAGGGTGTTGCAGACCCTTGCCTAGCCACTCGGCCATCCGACCTAAAGAGCTGCAAATATATAAGCTAAATTCAAGAAAAGAAG
>Ga0206130_10002598_pt1 | contig 24830 bp, 17 predicted proteins | sample Helgoland_Spring_9_FD_148637 | JGI IMG/M metagenome (GOLD analysis project Ga0206130, IMG submission 148637) | Pelagic subsurface seawater microbial communities from Kabeltonne, Helgoland, North Sea - Helgoland_Spring_Bloom_20160512_1 | ecosystem: Environmental > Aquatic > Marine > Epipelagic ...
GAGGGAAAGAAAAAGGGGGGGCTCTCGTTGAATACGCTTGGAGAATTTCTTGCGGGAGGAGAGGGAGGAGAAGTGGCGGTGCCCGGAGAGCCCGATGAAAGCTATTTCCTCGAACTGGTTGCCACTGATGATACTGATGATCGCATGCCCCCCAAAGGACCTGGACTTAGTGATAAAGAAGTTCATCTTCTTCACCAATGGGTGAAGGAGGGTATGGAATGGCCCGAGGAAATCCGCCTCGGCAGCTCCGGCTGGGAACCCCAACTTAAGCCAAGAGTGGTCACTCTGCCCCCAGCTCAGGCAGGTAGGGACCATCCAATCGACCGCATTCTCGACAGAGACCTTTCAATGCGGAAAGTCCCCCTACCCGCTGCGGCACCCGAGGAGACCTTTGTCCGCCGGGTCTACCTCGACCTGATTGGGTTGTTACCCACACCGGAGGAACGCGATGCCTTTTTGAACAGTACATCTGACAAAAAGAGCGAGGAACTGGTCGATGACCTGCTCAAACGGAAAATTGCCTATGCTGATCACTGGCTTACTTTTTGGAATGATTTACTGCGCAACGACTACACAGGCACTGGATTTATCACTAAGGGACGTACCCAAATCACTACCTGGTTGTATAGATCACTTCGTGAGAATAAGCCCTATGACCAAATGACCCGAGAACTGATCGATGTAAACAAAGAATCAGAAGGCTTCATCAACGGAATTAAATGGCGTGGAAGCGTCAATGCCAGCCAAACCCGAAACATGCAGTTCGCCCAGAATGTTTCCCAGGTCTTTTTGGGAATTAATATGAAATGTGCCAGTTGTCATGACAGCTTTATTGATCGCTGGACTCTACAGGAAGCGTATGACCTGGCTGCGGTCTTTTCCGAAAAGCCCCTCGAGCTCGAAAGGTGCGATATTCCCACCGGTAAGATGGCTACCGCCCGGTGGATGTTTCCAGAACTGGGACAAATCGATAAAAATGCGACAAAGAATGAACGGCTCAAGCAGTTGGCTGGCTTAATGACCCACCCGGAAAACGGCAGGTTTACCCGCACCATAGTAAATCGTATTTGGGCCAAAATAATGGGTCGTGGAATTGTTCATCCAGTCGATGCAATGCACACAAAGCCTTGGAATGAAGACCTTCTTGATTATCTGGCCAACCGCTTCGCTAAAGATGAGTACGACCTTAAAAAATTCATGCACTTTGTGATGACCTCACACGCTTATCGTTCACAAAGTGATCTCTTATCTGGGGAACCAGGCTTGGAATACGCATACAACGGGCCGTTGCCAAAGCGTATGTCTGCGGAGCAATTGATGGACTCAATCTGGCAGGTAACTTCAAGCCACCCTCAAAATGCAAACGCCAAAGTTGAAAGAAGTTACGCCCACAAAGGAAATTTGCCCACTGAGGTTAAACAATTTGCTTGGCCTGAAAAAATTAACGCCAAGTGGATATGGACGAAAGAACGGGCAGCCAAAATCAACCTTCGTAAAGAAATAGTTCTCTCCGAACAACCAGTTGCAGTTGGAATTCTTGCTACTTGTGACAATGCCTTTTCCATCACGATTAACGGCAAGTCAGTCGCCCGATCCAAGGTATGGCAAAAACCGGTAAAACTGGTGAAGACTGATCTTTTTAATTCCGGTAAAAACACCATAGAAGTGCAGGCCGAAATGTTTGGTGGGAGTATGGGGTTTGTGGGACAGCTTGTTTTACAATTTACAGACAAAATAAAGGTCATCGAAACGGGTCCTGACTGGAAAGCCCAGGTACCTGAAAAAGATTGGTCCACTGCTCATACTGAAAAGGAATACGGACAAGGTCCCTGGAACAAAGTTTTACACAGCAGCGATATACAGGATGGGAAAACAGGACCCGAGCCTCCGGTACGGGCATCTCTAGTCGCCAATAATTTCCTCATGCGTTCACTTGGACGACCCCACCGCGACCAGGTGGTAACTTCTAGACCATCCTCTCTAACAACTCTACAGGCAATCGATTTGGCAAACGGGGAAATTCTCTCCGACACACTCAAAGAGGGAGCAATGAGATTATCAAAATCTAAAAACACTGGGCAAATTCACAACTGGCTGTACCGCCATGCACTCGGGCGCAACCCAACTCCCAATGAAGAAGAGACCTTGCTTGCAGTCACCAAAAATTCACCCGAACAGCAGGGGTTAGAAGACTTGCTATGGATGGTCTTTATGCAGCCCGGTTTTCAAATTATTCGCTAACCCATAGATTAAGCAAAATGAACTCTTTTGAAGCCTTACAAAGACGGGATTTCCTTAAACAACTCGGCCTCGCCTCCACGGCTGCTCTCGCAGCACCAAGCACCAGTCTTTGGGGAAACGAACAAATCCCTCACCCCCAAGCTCGTGCAGATTCCTGTATTGTTATTTGGATGGCGGGTGGCATGGCATCACCCGATACCTTCGACCCCAAAACCTACCTTCCCTACGAGGACGGGTTGGAAGTAAAAAAAATCCTTAGTACATTTCCGGCTATTGATACCAATGTCGATGGGGTAAAAATTTCTCAGGGTCTCGAAAACATCGCACAGGTTATGGACCGTGGAACCTTAATCCGTTCCGCTATCCAGCCCGACCTGGGAGCAATCCTGCATTCCCGCCACCAGTACCATTGGCACACCGGCTATGTTCCCCCAATCACAGTGGCAGCACCACATTTAGGGGCGTGGATGTCCAAGGTACTCGGTCCGAAAAATGAGGTCGTCCCACCTTTCATAAATATTGGGCAGCGGCTTGAAGGCGTGGGCGAAAAAGAAGAACTAAAAGCATTTACCACGGCGGGATTTTTTGGATCTGAGCATGGTCCAATGAACCTGCCTTTTCCTGAGCAGGCGGTGCAGTCTGTGCAACCCCCAAAAGGAATGGAACCAGGGCGATTTAGCAACCGTTACAAACATTTTAAAAGTCTGCTAGACCAAAACCCAAATCGCGAAAACATGAGCGATTTCCAGGGAGAATCAATGATCCGTTCGATGGAAGCCGCCCACAGGCTTTTACAATCGGATGAGAAACATGCTTTTGATCTAACCCGTGAACCAAAAGATTCGGCTAATAAATATGGCGACTCCCGATTTGGGCAGGGTTGCCTACTCGCCCGCAGGCTGGTGGAACAGGGATCAAGGTTTGTTGAGGTCACCACCGAATATGTACCCTTTCTCAATTGGGATACTCATGAAAATGGGCACACCACCGCCACTCGCATGAAAAAAGAAATTGATCAACCGGTCGCACAATTGATTCTTGATCTTGAAGCCCGGGGAATGCTCGACCGTACCCTAGTCATTCTCGCGAGCGAATTTAGCCGGGATATGATGATTGAAGGTGTACCCGGTTCCACTGCACCCGATCAATCAAGAGCCCGTACCGACAATCTCAAGGAAATGAAACAGTACGGATTGCACCGTCATTTTACTGGAGGTTCCAGCATTATGATGTGGGGAGGTGGAGTGAAACAAGGTCATGTGTATGGAGAGACTGCCGACGAACGTCCGCTCATGGCGGTTAAGAATCCTTTATCAATCGAGGATTTGCACGCGACTATTTTTACTTTGATGGGGATCAATCCAAAAACCGCATACGAGGTTGAAAAACGACCGTTTTACGCCACGAAGGACGGAATTGGGAAATGTGCCAAGGGAGTGCTCGCCTAATTCCAATCAATCGAGACCTTTTACCAACTTGTGCCCCAGTTTTCGTATTTTGAATCGTTACTGGGAGTACGCTGACTTGTCCAAAGACAATTAGAGAACTTCAACCCTTCCTTCAATCGGTCTCAGTAAGTTGAAAATCCCCATCCTTAGTCTTTCGTTTAGGTGGCTAATTGACCTTTTTAAAAGGGTAATTTTTCCCAAGGGTGGGTTTTGGAAATTCACTGCCACTTCAGAAAGTTCATAACCATAGCGGACCTCCTTTCGCGTATTGTAGAAATGTTGCTTTTGGTTGCTGCAAAACAAAACGGTTTCATTGGCTTGTATATCAAAAACAACCTCCATACTCCTGCATTTCGGACCATCAAACCAAAGTGTCAGGAGGGTGTTGCCATCTGAAAACTTTCTCACTTCACTTGTGCTTTTAGGTAACTCTTCTAACTTCATCGGGTTCTCGCTTTTATGTATTTAAACTAAACTTAACACATAAAATCAAGGATATCCATTATTTGAAGAAAGAATGAGATCTAATATTTTATCTAGGACACTCCTACCAAGGCAAAACACCCGCCCGCATGAGGGCAAAACCTAACCATAGGGTAAGTACTAGGTAGACCATACTCCAAGCCTTCGTAGCAGGAAAATGCTTAGCAATACTTGGAACAGAAGAATCGTACCAGTCTTTCAAAAACCAACTGACGGTAAAAGCAAACGAGCAATCCGCCGCTAAGGCATACCAGAGAAACGCTTCGATATTGAACTCCATTAAAATTAAAAAAAAGGATTAATCAAAAACAACGGTTTTATTGCGGTATACCAACACCCGATGTTGCAGGTGGCGACGGACCGCAACCGCAAGCACGAGTTTTTCGAGATCGCGCCCACGCTCAATTAATTCCTTGGTTCCATGACGATGACTTACCCGAGCCACATCCTGTTCGATGATTGGTCCCTCATCGAGATCCTCAGTGACATAGTGTGCAGTCGCACCGATGAGTTTCACCCCGCGCTTATGGGCTTGATGGTAGGGCTTAGCCCCGGCAAAGGAGGGAAGAAAAGAGTGATGAATATTTATGACCGGACAGGCAATTTTATTCAAAAAATCAGGACTTAATACCTGCATGTAACGAGCAAGAATGAGCAGGTCGACTTGTTGATCAGCAAGCCAGGTGAGTTGTTTGGCCTCGGCATCCGCCTTGTTTTCTTTAGTCACGGAATGACAAACATAGTTCAAACCATAAGACTGAGCCACCGGTTCGAGGACTTCGTGATTGGAGAGGACTCCCACCAAATCAGCATTCCAATCACCAGCCCGTTGACGCAGGGCGAGATCATGAAAACAATGATCTGCTTTGCTGACCATCAAAGCAATTCTGGGTCGGTAATCGCTCCTGGTCAGGCGTACCTTCATACCGAATTCTCCCTTTACCAAATCCTCAAACAATTCCATTTCTTCTTCGAGGGAATGGGGAGTGCCTGGCTGCCACTCCACCCGTTGGAAGAAAATATTTTCATCCCGATCAAGGTGTTGATCTGCATGGAGTACATTACCTCCCCTCTGATGTATCCAACTGGCAGTCCGCGCAACTAACCCGGGTTGATCCGGACCATGAAGCAGGGCAATAACAGATGGATTCACGAGGGGTGGTACTCTTGAAGAGATTTGACGGAAAACTTCTTTCCCCGAATAGAACGGATACCCTGAAGGGCAGCGTCTGCCGAACCAAGTGTGGTAATGACCGGAACGCCATGAAGAACGGCTTCACTACGTATCCCATTTTCATCACGCCTTGGAATCAAGCCAAGGGGGGTATTGATGACCATTTGTACTTTTCCATTCTTGATCAAGTCTGCCACATTTGGACGCCCCTCACTAATACGCAGAGTGGTTTCCGCCTCGATCCCGTTTTCATTTAGAAATTTTGCTGTGCCTTCGGTGGAGTAGAACTTGAAACCGAGTTCGTGCAAACCCTTGGCAATTTCCAATGCCTTTGGCTTGTCAGAGTCTTTAACACTGAGAAAGACATTTCCTTCCATTGGTAAAGAAGGTTTGGCCGCCATCTGAGTCTTGGCAAATGCAATTCCAAAATCTTCATCCTGCCCCATTACCTCTCCCGTACTGCGCATCTCTGGAGTGAGCACGATGGGAGATCCTGGAAATTTACTAAAAGGAAAAACCGCTTCCTTAATCGCCCAGTGTTTAGGAGTAATTTCCTCAGTAAATCCAAGGTCCTTAAGTTTTGCACCCGCCATTACCCGGGCTCCAAGCTTGGCCAGAGGAACCCCAATTGCCTTACTCACAAATGGTATGGTTCGTGAAGCTCTGGGGTTTACTTCGATCAAGAAGAGTTCTCCACCCTTGATGGCAAATTGTATATTCATTAGGCCAATCACCTTTAGTGCATCAGCCAGGGCATGAGTGGCCTGCCTCACCTCTTCGATCATCGATGGTTCCAAATCATGTGGGGGCAAAACCATGGCCGCATCTCCGCTGTGCACCCCGGCAAATTCAATATGTTGAAGCATACCACCGACCACCGTGGTTTCGCCATCGGAAATACAATCAACATCAAGCTCGATCGCTTCTTCAAGAAATTTATCGAGCAAAACTGGTTTACCCGGAGCAACCGCAAAGGCTTCCTTGACCACCCCGCTTAGTTCATCCTCGTCATAAACGATGAACATTCCACGCCCACCCAGTACAAAGGATGGACGGAGCAAAATAGGATACCCGATACGGGCAGCCTTTTCCCCAGCCTCATCTGGATGCATTGCGGTTTCGTTCTGAGGTTGTTTTAATCCAATTTCTTCCAGGATTCGCTTAAATTTTTCACGATCCTCGGCGAGATCAATGCTCTCGGGAGATGTCCCAATGACATTTACTCCGGCAGCTTGCAAACCGCTGGCAAGATTGAGTGGAGTCTGCCCGCCATACTGAACAATGGCTCCATCACATTCTTCCTGATGATAAACCTCGAGTACATCTTCCATGGTCAAAGGTTCGAAATACAAACGATCAGAGGTATCATAATCAGTGGAAACCGTCTCGGGATTGGAATTCACCATCACTGTTTCATAACCCGCTTCTCTCAGGGCAAAGGAGGCGTGCACACAGCAGTAATCAAATTCAATCCCCTGTCCGATTCGATTGGGTCCTCCACCGAGAATCATGATCTTTTTCTTATCTGATTTTTTAATCTCATTTTCATCCCCATAGGAGGAATAATAGTAAGGGGTAAAGGCTTCAAACTCAGCGGCACAAGTATCTACCAAACGAAAAGTGGTCTCAATCCCGAGTGATACCCTTCTGTTTCTGACCTCCGAGGGTTCACAATTCCAAAAATCTGCAAGCTGACGATCCGAAAAACCGGCCTCTTTTGCCTGGCGCAAGGACTCCTCATCAATTGCCTCCAAGCTCGTTCCACTTAAGTATTTCCCGATAGCATGGAGTTCTTCCAATTGGGAACTAAACCATGGATCAATACCCGACTGTTTGGAGATATCCTCCCCTGACATTCCCATATCCAAGGCTTTGTACAAATACATTGGACGATCAGCAGAGGGTCTCTTCACTCCTGCACGCACAGCTGATTTATCAAGCTCCTGATCAGCAAGTTTGCCCGCTTCAAAGCCTTTCAAACCGATCTCAAGCGAGCGCATTGCTTTTTGAAAGGACTCTTTAAAAGTACGACCAATGGCCATAGCTTCCCCCACTGACTTCATTGCTGATGTGAGGGTGGAATCTGCTTCGGGAAATTTTTCGAAAGTAAAACGTGGAATTTTGGTGACTACATAATCGATGGAAGGCTCAAAAGAAGCAGGCGTTTCCTTGGTTACATCGTTGCGTAATTCATCGAGCGAATAACCGACCGCCAATTTTGCGGCAAACTTAGCAATAGGAAAACCGGTTGCCTTGGAGGCCAATGCAGAACTTCGGGATACCCGGGGATTCATCTCGATAACCACCATCCGGCCATTCTCCGGGTTTGTGGAAAATTGAATATTACTACCTCCGGTTTCCACACCAATCTCACGAATACAGGCAAAGGAGGCATCACGCATCAACTGGTATTCTTTATCCGAAAGGGTCATCGCCGGAGCAATCGTTATCGAATCTCCAGTATGTACACCCATGGGATCAAAATTTTCGATCGAACATATGACCACGCATTGATCCTTACAATCGCGCATGACCTCCATTTCATATTCCTTCCATCCGAGCAGGCATTCTTCCATCAACACCTGTTTGACCGGAGATGCGTCCAATCCTTTCTGCACCATTTCATCAAATTCTTCGCGATTGTATGCAATGCCCCCACCGGTTCCACCTAAGGTGAAAGCAGGGCGAAGAATAATGGGAAAATCTCCGAGCTCGTCCAAATGGGAACGGGCTTCCTCTAAAGAATTGATTGAAAAAGAACGGGCGACATCAAGTCCGATCTTGAGCATCGCTTGTTTAAATAGTTCGCGATCCTCACCCTTTTTGATCGCATCCGGTTTAGCCCCGATCATTTCAACTCCATTGGCTTCGAGTACACCGGCATGAAAAAGATCAAGGGAAAGATTAAGCCCGGTTTGTCCACCCAAAGTAGGAAGCAAGGCATCGGGTTTTTCCTTTTCAATAATCTTAGTCACGCTTTCCACGGTCAACGGTTCGACATAAGTCGCGTCGGCAAATTCGGGATCGGTCATGATGGTGGCCGGATTGCTATTGACCAGCGATACTCGGTAACCTTCTTCACGCAGAGCTTTGCAGGCTTGAGCCCCGCTGTAGTCAAACTCGCAAGCTTGTCCAATTATTATGGGCCCCGATCCGATGATCAGGATGTGTTCAATATCGTTTCTTCTAGGCATGGACTCAGTAAAAAATCAAAAAAAAGGCTCCTCGGGGAGCCGGCGTGAATCTAGATCTGCTGAATAAGGGTTCAATTCTTTAATAAGGGGAATTGAACCTTTTTAATATCAATTTTTCCTTAAGCCTCAAGAATGAAAGGGGAAATGTTACTCACAATATGGCGGGTTGGGCATCACCTCCAGCAGCAAAGGCAATGGCATCCTTAATTTTCTTCCCTCCCGTTACAAGTTCAATGGTCTTTCCCACGCAATTATAATTTCTCAAGGATTCAATAATACAATCGGCCAAGTCCTCACGAGGGAGGTATCCGTGATACCCTAATTCCTCGGCTGCATCTATTCTTCCCGTGCCTTTTTCCTCCAGCAATGTACCAGGTGCCAAAATGATGTAATCCAGGCCCGATGAGCGCAGGGCACCATCGGCTACCCCCTTGGCCCTAAGGTAGTGCTGAATACGGGGAGAGTCGCTGGTGGGATCCGCACCTATTGCACTGACCATTACAAACCTGCGAACCCCTTGCTTTTTACAATCTTTAATCAAACGAACTGCGGCGTTTTGGTCGACATCGATAGTTTTTTCCGGACCGGTGTGTCCACCCGAACCTGCCGTGAATACCACCACATCCATACCTTGCAAGAAATCGGCAATGCCCGCCTCCAGGTCGCCCACTGCCGATGGCAGACCCAGGGCAGTAAACTTGGTTTGTTGGCGAGAATCCCGAATAAGAGCGACGGGAGAAAAATCATGAGCCGCCCACATTTTCCCGCTCAACAAAGTACCTACCCGTCCATTGGCTCCAACGATAAGGGTTTTCATGCAGAATGGTTAAATACGCCAATGAGTCGGCTGGGATTAAAGGCTAAAGGCATGTAACCTTCTTCAAAATCAAGTGCGTGAATGAGGCAACGATTTTCACGATTCCAAACTTGTTGAGATTCTCAATAACGAGAAATTAAATAATTCAGGATTTGATCTAATAAATAAGCTCAAATTCACTAAAAATGAAAAATTTATCATTCATAGAGGGCATCCAGCCGAGAAAGGCATGCTAAAAATACAATCGTTCTAATTGCGATTTTGATCGTCCTTGTTTTCCTAAAATTATAGAACTTGCTCTTTTAAATCATGAGCCAACCCGTCCGCACCCGAATCGCTCCCTCCCCCACTGGCGCCCCCCATTTAGGTACAGTTTACATGGCCCTTTTTAATTTGGCCTTTGCACGCAAACATGGTGGGCAATTTATTTTACGCATCGAAGATACTGACCGGAAACGTTCATCAACTGAATCAGAAAAAGCCATTTTCAAAGCCTTACGCTGGGCAGGGATCGAGTGGGATGAAGGACCAGATTGCGGTGGACAATACGGCCCATACCGGCAAAGCGAACGCCTTGATTTATACGAGCGGGAAATTAATCGCCTTATTGAAAATGGTCATGCATATCGTTGCTTCTGCACTCCTCAACGCCTAAACGAATTAAGGGCAAAACAAATCGCGAATAAAGAAACTCCACGCTACGATGGCCTTTGCTTAAGTTTATCTCCGGAAGAATCAGCAAGAAGAGCCAAGAGTGAGCCCTTTGTGGTACGAATGAAAATCCCTGAGTCTGGAACTTGCGAATTTACCGATGAACTACGCGGACAAGTTAGTATTGAATGGGCCCAGATTGATCACCAGGTTATTCGTAAGTCAGATGGATTCCCCACCTATCATCTCGCCAATGTGGTGGATGACCATGAAATGGCTATTAGCCATGTTATCCGTGGCGAAGAGTGGATAAGCAGCACACCCAAGCATGTCTTGCTTTACCAGTATCTTGGCTGGCAGTGCCCTGTCTTTGCCCATCTCCCCCTCTTACGCAATCCAGATAAGTCCAAACTTTCAAAACGAAAGAATCCAACTGGTATCTTTTATTTTCGGGATGCCGGTTTTTTGCCCGAGGCCCTGCTTAATTATTTGGGAATGATGGGATATACTTTACCCGATCAGCGGGAAATTTTTTCTTTGGATGAACTAATTGAGACTTTTGACATTAAAAGAATCAGCCTGGGCGGTCCCATTTTTGACTTGGCCAAATTAAAATGGCTAAATGGTCGCTACCTTCGAGAAAAACTTAATCCCGCGGAAGTGATTGATCGTTTGCAAACATGGAAAGCAAATCCTGAATTTCTCGGAAAAATTATGCCCTTTGCCCTGCAACGATTGGAAACTTTTTCTGATTTTTTCCCGCTTGCCCAATTTCTTCTCAGCGAGCAACCCATTTACACCCATGAAGACCTGGTTGGAAAAATGGAGCCCGATCAACCTGCAAAACTTCTTAAAATTGCCGAATGGGAATTGGAAAAGACTTCAAGTTGGGACAGGGACACCCTCTCCTCAGTCTTTCAAAAAATGGCCGAAGTTGAAGATTTAAAACTAAAACAACTACTCCCCTTATTTTTCATGGCTATGAGCGGAAGCACGGTTTCTCTTCCCCTCTTTGATGGAATTGCTCTTCTCGGACCTGATCTTACCCGCATGCGTTTGCGCCACGCGCTCGAATTATTATCCGCCAATGGACAAGGCCTGAGCAAAAAGGGAATCAAGAAACTGGAAAAGGAATATGCAAACCGATACGGCGAGCGAATTGATTAATGGTCCCTTTCCTCACCCTTTCTAAAATTATCCCCACTTTTCATTACCAATGAGCGAACTTGAAGCAGAAAAAACCCTCGATTTCATCCGTACCCGCATCCAAGAAGATCAACAATCTGGCAAGAACGATGGTAAGGTTTGTACCCGGTTCCCTCCCGAACCCAATGGATACCTTCATCTTGGGCACGCCAAAAGCATCTGCTTGAATTTTGGCATTGCCCAGGAATTTGGAGGTCTTTGCAACCTGCGTTTAGATGACACCAATCCAGTCGCGGAAAAAACTGAATATGCAGAGGCCATTCAGGATGACCTTCGATGGTTAGGATTTGATTGGGAAGACCGCTTTTTTCACGCCTCTGATTACTTCGACCAGTTGCACAGTTGGGCAGTTCAATTAATCAAAGCAGGCAAGGCATTTGTCTGCGACCTGTCATTTGAAGAAATGAAAGCCCACCGCGGAAACTTGATTGAACCCGGTAAGAACAGTCCATTTCGGGAACGTATGGTCGAGGAAAACCTCGAACTCTTTGAACAGATGCGCCTTGGAGAATTCCCGGACGGAACCAAAACCCTGCGGGCAAAGATTGATATGAGTTCACCCAATCTCAATTTAAGAGACCCGGTGATCTATCGAATTATACATCAGGAACATCCAAAAACGGGAGATAAATGGAAGATCTATCCATCCTATGATTTTGCTCATGGACAATCTGACTCCCTTGAAGGCATCACCCATTCTCTTTGTACGCTCGAATTCGAGCATCATCGCCCTCTTTACGATTGGTTATGCCAAAACCTTGGCATTCACCATCCCCAACAGATTGAATTTGCCCGCCTTAACCTAAATTACACTGTGATGAGCAAGCGCAAGATGCTCCGTCTCGTGGAAGAAGGTCGTGTCAATGGATGGGACGACCCTCGCATGCCCACCCTTCAAGGTATGCGCCGCAGAGGATACACCTCCAAATCGATTCGTGATTTTTGTGAAAAAGTGGGTGTAGCGAAGAGAGAAAATGTGATCGAGGTGGAATTGCTTGAACATTGCCTGCGTCACGATCTCAACCTGTGCTCCCCCCGCCGACTCGGAGTACTGGATCCCTTGAAGGTAACCATTTCCAACTATCCAGAAGATAAGTCCGAAACCGTCGATGCGGTAAACAATCCTGAAGATCCCGATGCGGGCACCCGACCGGTTCCCTTTTCAAAACAACTCTATGTGGACCGGAATGATTTCATGGAAGACCCGCCCAAAAAATACTTCCGTATGTCTCCTGGTCGTGAAGTCCGGCTCAAATACGCTTATTATGTGACTTGTACCGAAGTCGTGAAGGACGAGGAGGGAAATATCACGGAATTAATCTGCGAATATGACCCGGAAAGCCGGGGCGGAGGAACCGCAGACGGGCGAAGGGTTAAAGGTACGATCCAATGGGTGGATGCCTCCACTGCACAACCTTGTGAAGTTCGTTTGTACGACCGTCTCTTCAATAAGCCCGACCCGGAAAAAGTGGAAGATGGAGGTGATTTCACTGACAATTTAAATCCCGACTCCTTGGAAATCATCCACCACGCATTGGTCGAACCATCGGTAACTGAAATTTCCATTGGACAAGCATTTCAGCTGGAACGTGTAGGCTACTTCTGCCTCGATTCAGATAAGGCCGAGGACGGCAAAAAAGTGCTTAACCGAACAGTTGCGATGCGTGACAGTTGGGCAAAAATCAACAAGTAGATTAATTATTGCTACCGCGGTAAGAGCGGATTCGAGCTTGCCAAGAATTCACCATTTGCAATTATGTGGGGCAAGCTACCCTTGTTAATTACTACTATAACCAGCCCAATAATAAACTATGAGTAACCAAGAATCAGGACCTGACATGAAATTGTTTTGGGGGTGTTTCATCGCCCTTATCACAACTGCCTTTGCCTTCATAACCAGGGCATTCCTTGTAAACGCAGAGCCCTTTTGGCCAAGTACCTTTGGATTAAACCAAGTACAAGCAGGTGAACTTTTTGGTGCAGGAATCTGGCCGTTCGCCATCAGTATTATCGTATTCAGTCTGATTATCGATCAGGTTGGTTATCGTTTGGCTATGATCTTCAGTTTTGTCTGCTACGCCCTCTACGCAGTTCTCGCTTACCAAGCATACGGCATTGTTATGGCCGATGGCTTGGTTGGAGACGCACTTAAAGCAGCTCAATCTGAAGCTTATGACAAACTTTACCTGGGTTCGGTAATACTCGGTCTTGGTAATGGTACCGTAGAAGCGTTTATCAATCCAGTTGTGGCCACCATGTTTAAAAAAGACAAAACCAAGTGGCTCAATATCCTCCATGCTGGATGGCCAGGTGGTTTGGTTATCGGTGGTATCTTAACCATTCTCCTCGGTGCACAAGCTGCAGAAGACTGGAGAATTCTTATTTACTTAATCGCTATCCCTGCGGTCATTTACCTTGTTATGCTTTTAAATGCTAAGTTTCCTGTTAACGAGCGGGTTTCTTCTGGTACCTCCTACAAAGAAATGTTGGCTGAATTTGGAGCCATTGGTGCCTTAATTGCTGGCTACCTAATTTACAGGCAGCTTGGTATGGTGTTTGGATGGAGTGATAATATAGTCTACATTCTAACTGCAGTTTCCACCATTGGTTACTTTCTTTACTGCAAATCACTTGGACGTCCTCTGCTTATCTTTATGTGTCTCATCATGATCCCACTGGCTACCACCGAACTTGGCACCGATGGAGCGATCTCTGGCTTAATGGAAGAACCCATGAAGGCAGCTGGATACAATGGCCTTTGGGTTCTCATTTACACATCTGCAATCATGATGGTTCTCAGGTTTTGGTTTGCTGGGCCTATTGTTGCCAAACTCGGACCTTTAGGTCTCCTAGCTACATCTGCTGTGCTCGCTATTGCAGGACTTTATCTTCTCAGCTCTGCGTCTGGATTACTTATGATCTTTGTATTCGCTACTTTGTATGGCTTCGGAAAAACCTTTTTCTGGCCCACCACACTCGGTGTAGTCTCAGAGCAATGTCCGAAGGGTGGAGCACTTACCCTCAATGCGATTGCCGGTATCGGTATGCTTGCGGTTGGCATCCTCGGCGGTCCAGTGATTGGAAAAATGGCTGAAGATGCAGTCAAACAGTCTGTCATTGCTGAGACTAATGAAGAAACATACGGTAAAATCTCGAAGGACAGCACCTACTTCCTAGGGGATTACACAGCAGTTGAGCTTGCGAAGGTTGATTCTCTGGAAGGTGATGAAAAAGATACCGTCAAACACAGCATTCAGGTAGGCAAGCAAGCTTCCTTGGCTAGCGTTGCTATCTTCCCTGTTTTCATGCTCATTTGCTACCTTGCACTTATTTTCTACTTCAAGGGACGCGGGGGTTACAAACCCGTAGAGCTTGAAGAAGGTAAATCCTGAGGACCGAAAAGTTTTAAGCGGTTTCCTCCCAACCCAACCAAACCTACTCAGAATCTATGGCTAAGAAAAAACCCTTGCGCATCGGACTGATCGGATATGGCTTCATGGGCCGTACCCATTCCAACGCATTCCGTAAAGTACCCAACTTCTTTCCGGAGTTGAAGTATGAACCCCAACTCGCTGCCGTTTGTGCCCGCAATAAAGACCGGGCTCAGTCATTTGCGGATCAGTGGGGCTACGAATCAGTTGAAACCGACTGGAAAAAGTTGATCGCTCGCGATGACATTGATGTCATCGACATCGCTGCTCCCAACAATGTACACCATGAAATTGCCATAGCTGCAGCCAAAGCAGGCAAGGCAATTCTTTGTGAAAAGCCCCTCGCATTAGATTGTAAGGAAGGTGAAGAAATGGTTCGCGAAGTGGAAAAAGCGGGTGTGGCCAACATGGTTTGGTACAACTATCGTCGTATTCCTGCGGTTACTATGGCCAAAGAAATGATCGACGAAGGTCGCTTGGGAAAGGTTTATCATTATCGTTCTAACTTCCTTCAGGACTGGACCATCAATACTGACCTTCCCCAAGGAGGAGAAGGATTGTGGCGTTTGGATGCGAAAGTTGCAGGAAGCGGTGTGACCGGGGATTTACTCGCCCATTGTATTGATACTGCCATTTGGTTAAACGGTCCGATTGTGGAAGTCAGTGCCATGACGGAGACCTTCATCAAGGAACGTGTGCATACTGCAACCGGAAAGAAGCAAAAGGTCACCATTGATGATGCCTGTGCTTTTCTTGCCAAGTTTGCCAACGGATCTCTTGCCATCTTTGAGTCCACCCGCTATGCCCGTGGACACAAGGCTTTATACACCTTCGAAATCAATGGAGCAGACGGTTCCCTTTTCTGGGACTTGCACGACCTTCACAAACTTGACTACTACGAGTATGATAAGGAAGATCCCAAGACACGTGGTTGGCGTTCCATTCATGTGACCGATGGTGGAGAGCACCCCTACATGGATAAATGGTGGGTTCCAGGTCTTAATATCGGATATGAACACAGCTTCATCAATCAATTCGCCGACTTTGTAGCCGGTTATGGTTCCCGCAAAAAGCGTCCCTTACGCCCAGACTTCCGCGATGCCCTGGAAACCCAGTACATCTGCGAAGCAGTACTTGACTCTGCTAAGTCAGGGCGCTGGAAAAAAGTAGGAAAGATTCGTTCCAAGGCTAAGTAAGCCTCAGAGTATCTTCATATTTTTATTATAAAAAAGCCCGGTCAATTGACCGGGCTTTTTTGGGTTTATTTAAAATTTAGAAAAAAAGAAACTACTCCAATCCCAGAACTTTCTTACCCTCCTCGGATATCATCCGGGGGTTCCAGGGTGGATCCCAGACGATATCAACCTCGGTAGATTCGACCTCGGAGAGAGCAAGGATGCGTTGCTTGGCATCATCGGCGATCACGGGGCCCATGCCACATCCCTGGGCGGTCAAAGTCATTTTTACACCAACTTGCTTACCTGAATCCCCATCTTCGATCTTCAAATCATAAATTAATCCAAGGTCGACAATATTGACGGGAATTTCCGGGTCGTAACAACCACGCATCGCATCCCAGACCTTTTGTTCACTAAAGGGGCCTGTGTCCTTTCCGTCATCCTTGCTTTTAAGCACCTCATTTTTGATCTCCTCGCCCAGGGCATCGAGCTCAGATTCTCCAACCCGGTACATTCCACTGGCATCGCGCAGGGTGACGGATCCCCCTAGTGACTGGGCAATGCTGTAGGTAGCACCTTCTGCCAGGTTGATTTCATCTCCTGCCGGGATGATGGTCGCGGTACAGGATCGGGTAAGGGTAACAGTTTGGTTCATAAGTTAAAGTTAGATGGATATTGTTTTGTATAAATAATAATTAAGGTTGAAAGCCAAAGGACCCACGATACCAGCATAACCACGAATAGGTTCGTCGGGGATTGTCCAGTGCACGGATAACAGACTCGGCATCCTTCAACCCACTTGCACCAGCCAGAACTTGCAAGGCTGATATTCGCGAAGATGTATGGGATTTGGCTTCTGCATCTAGCATTTCTGTAAATTCATCCATGGGATTGCTGACCTCGGGAATTTCAATCACTTCAAAATCATCACCCAACTCTGCCAATTCAGCTGCCCGATCAATGGCATCGTATAAACCGCCAAGTTCCTGTACCAAACCAATTTCTTGGGCATCTTCTCCCATCCATACCCTTCCCTCGGCATGCTTATGAACAACCTCAGGAGTAAGGCCACGGCCATTGGCTACAAGATCCACAAATTTCCCATAGAGAGATTCCACATGGGTTTGTAAAACTTTCATTTCCTGCTGAGTTTTCGGACGGGAAACTCCAAGCAGATCAGCAGACGGATGCGTCTTTACCGAATCGAAAGAGGCCCCAAACCGGGCACCAAGACCCTGAAGGTTGGGAAGTAACCCGAACACACCAATGGATCCGGTAATCGTTTGTTTATGAGCGAGTAAAAGATCACAATCTGTGGCAATCCAATACCCACCTGATGCAGCAACTGCACCCATGGAAACCACCACGGGCAAACCCTCCTTACGAGCCCGGCTGATTTCCTGCAAAATGGCATCGGATCCAGATACACTTCCTCCCGGGCTGTTGACGCGCAATACAATAGCCCGACAATTTTCATCGTTCCATGCTGAGCGTATCCGACTAACAATCTCACCTCCACCTACCATGGATCCATCATCCGCCCATCCATCAACGATTACACCCTCTACATAAATCACTGCAATCTCAGGATTACGAAAATGTCCTTCAGGTCCCTGAAGGGATTCACCAGGTTGCGGGCGGTCCAAATAGTCAATCAGAGCAACCTCCTCGTACCAATTGTCATCCTCATTCAAAGCTCCCTTCTCGATAATCAAATCGATAAATTGATCATGGGTAAGGATTTTATCAATCAATCCATTCTCCATTGCATCTTCCGACTCGAATAAAAAGTTGGTAGCCAAGGTGGTATTCAATTCATCAACTGAAAGATCTCTCCGCTGGGCAATAAACCCGAGATAATCAGCCCAGCGAACATCTAACAACCGTTTGATTTGTTCGCGGTTTTCCGGGCTGTATGCATTGGAAGTAAAAGGTTCAACCGCTCCTTTATATCGACCGGTCCGGATAACCTGTACACCAACCCCATATTTCTTGAGAGTATCTCCGAGAAACAAATCGCCACTGGCCAAACCATTCAGAAGCAAAGTGCCCGATGGATCCATGTACAATTCATCACATGCGGCAAAAACTAGGTAATCGAGTTGGGAAGGACTGTGACAGAACCCAATCACCGGCTTACCCGAGCCCTTAAAATCTTCCATGCCCTCGATCATTTCACGCACCGTGGAATATCCGCATCCATAATCCTGTGGCTGAAAACTTCCTTTCACCAAAATTCCCGAAATTCGTCTGTCCGTCTTTGCCTTCCTCAAGGCATCTAGAACCTCCAGTAAATGGGCCTGCATCGGCCTAACTTCATCAGTCAAGGCTTGTTCAGCAACATCCTCGAAGGTTAGCCCTCCTGGACGCTCAGTCAGATTCATGGTAAGATCGAGCACAAGAAAGGAAGACTTTCTAATTTCCGGCTTTGGGCTTTCAAGAAATGAAGCAAAAATTCCCCCGAGAAGGAAGAAAAAGACCAAAGCAAAAAGAATGGTCGATACTATTGACACTGCGAATTTTCGCAGAACTTCGGAAAAAAACTTTTTCATTCGTTTAAAGTTAAGAAAAAACACCTGATTAGACTAAAGGTCGAAGAAAAACTTTGCCTGTCATCGGAAATCCAACATCGTGCGATAGTCATGGATGACGAACCTCAAAGTGTTGAACGCAAGGCCTTGCGTATTAATTTGGACCCTGCCAAGTATGGTACCTTTGCCGAAATCGGGGCGGGTCAGGAAGTGGGCAGAAATTTTTTCCAGGCGGGTGGAGCCGCTGGCACGGTAGCAAAAACCATTTCTGCCTATGATATGAAATTTAGTGACTCCATCTATGGAGAAGCCGGTCGCTATGTTTCCCGGCAACGCTTGGTGCAAATGTTGGAACACGAATTTTATCTGCTCGACCAGCGCCTGACCCCAGACCGGGGTAATGAATCCACTTTTTTCGCCTTTGCCAATACGGTGACCGCCCTTAACTACAACAAGACCAACGAATGCCATGGGTGGATGGGAATACGCCTGCAGCTTGAACCGTTAGGAAAACCCCACGACATTATTCTGCATGTCCGTATGCTTGACCGGGACAACCGTTTACAACAGGACGCAATTGGCAGACTTGGGGTAAATATTGTTTACGGGGCATTTCACTTACGGGATGAACCAGGCAAATTCATCTCCGGATTGCTCGACGAAATTGGCACCGATCGCATTGAGGTGGATATGATTGAATTCAATGGACCAGATTTTCAGAAACGGGATAATCGTATCCTCTGCCTCGAACTCATCCGTAACGGTCTTACCCATGCAGTGATGTTCGATGAAAGCGGCCATGTGGTACAAGCCGCAGAAAAGCTCTACAAACATTCCTGCCTGATTGAACGTGGTAGCTTTCGTCCATTGACCAAGGTGAACATCGATATGTTAGAGAAAGCTAAAGCTCAATTTATAAATCGAGAAGAGGTAGATGAAACCAGGCTCAAGGTATTTATGGAACTTACCCTAGGTTCGTTGGGAGACGACGGCGATGTGGATCATGATGATTTTATCGCCCGTATTGAAGTGATTAATGCCTGTGGTTACGGTGTATTAGTTACCAATTATTTTGAGTATTATCGACTATCTTCATACTTACGAAACTTGGTCAAGGAACCGATTGGATTGGTGCTTGGACTTAACAACCTCGCCGATATCTTTAAGGAGGAATACTATTCCAGCTTGGATGGAGGAATTCTCGAAGCCTTTGGCATTTTGTTTAAAGAAAACCTCCGTATTTATGCCTATCCGATCGAACAGGAAACCTTTGATGCATACAGCCAGCAAATGGGCAGAGGGGATAATGTCGAAGCAGTCGCCAACGAGGATGGATTGATTACCATAGACAACCTTGTGGTCGCAGAAAACCTGAGAAATCTTTATAAATATGTTCGGGAGAATGGATTTCTTGAAACCATTGAACATTGCGATCGTGATAACATGAAACTCTTTTCAAGGGATGTTTTTCAAAAAGTATGTTCCCGCGAGACAGGATGGCAGGAACCACTCCCCCAACCCGTCTGCGAAATGATTGAATCCAAAGGCTTGTGGACTTGTTAAACCAGGTCTAGTTAATGCCTACCCTCTTATGTATCTTTCCAACCCGCAACGAATCAAAAAAGTATTGCTGCATTTGGCAAATCGACCATTCGACCTTCCGTTCTATCTAAAAAATTCTTTAGGCTCCCAATCTCCATTGGATTTACAACTTCCTTGGTGGAGTCTTTCTTCTATTCGCTATGTTGAAAAAAAGATTCCTGATTCATTAAAGGTGTTCGAGTGGGGTTCTGGGGGTTCGACATTATTTTTAGGTAAAAATTTCCACTCGGTTAAATCGATCGAACACGACACCAAATGGTTTGAGGAGGTTAACCTAAAGGTTAGCCAATCTAGGTTAGCTTCTATACAATTAAGATTAGCCGAGATAAATTTGGCTAATCAAGAAGCCTTCGAGAACTGTGCATATTTAAAGGCCCTTGATCATGAAGTGGACTTTGTAGTCGTCGATGGAGAAGATCACTTTGGACCTGACTCCACATGGTCTGCGAGAACGAGTTGCTTTCAAAAAGCCCAGAAATTTATTTCCAAAGGGGGTATTATTTTGGTGGACGATTCATGGAGGTATCCAGAAATCAGAAATTTATCCAAAGCAAAGAACATAGAGATTCACGAAGGAATAGGTCCGTGTAGAGCCGGTGTAACCTCCACAGACTTACACTTTTATTAATTTAGATTACTAAAACTCAAAATCCGCGTAGACCATGCGGTGATCGGAACCCTCGAGGCATCGTAGGTAATCTGCAATTCTAGCCGAACCCTCAAGGTAGTGCTCTTTCATAGATGGACTGGCCAAAAGGTAATCCAGGCGGTCATAACTATCTTGCTTGGCATAGTAATGAGTCCAGAAATACCCAAGGCTATCCCGACAGGGAAGCATATGACTTAAGACTGTTTTATTCACTTTGAGAAAGCGTCTCAAAGGGGCGGTATTTTTAAAATCATTAAAATCTCCAACGATCATGTGGGTTGGGTTGGTTTCAGGCAGATAGGTTCGACGGATGAAATCCCTCATTGCGCGTGCTTCTTTTTCTCGTAAATCCGCAGCCTGGGGATCATCCTTTCTCTCTGTCCATTTGCTCTTCAAATGAAGATTAAATAACCTCCAGGTTTTTCCCTTGGTACGAAATTCGACCTCCATCAACCCTCTTCTTGGTCGCACAGTCTCGTTAAAATATGAGAACTCTATGTTAAGATGAGATTTTTTTGAGATAATGGGCAATCTGCTTAGCAAAGCAAGGTGGCGCTGTTCATCGTTTTCTCCCCGCACCCAGTAGGAATGTTTATAATGGCCAATTCCTGAGCCGTTTAAATCTCTCCATAATTCATTGAGATAGTGTGGTTCTCCTATCTCCTGCAATGCCAATATATCTGGACTCACTCGGCGAATCATGGAACGAATTATACCGTTTTCAATTTCTGGTTTAGGGTAGTCCTCACGCCAATAACCAGCAACCAACCGATCCATCACTAAGTAATTTTTTACATTGTAGGATGCAACCCTTACTCGATCCCCAAACAGGGAAAATGCGAGAAGTAGAAAAAATAAAAGCTTAACAAATATTAGCAATCCATCAACCTGCACCGCGAATAACTTTTAAGTCCAAGCGTTCGCTTTTTTTAATTTCTAACCTCTGCTTGAAGTCGCCGGGGTTTTTTGAAGATCCTGCTTCGTGCCCATCCATACTCTTCAAAAGAATGTAGGCTCCCTGCACAGGAAATACTTGAGAATATCCATCCCACCATGACAAACGTGCTGATCTTGTGCTTGCAGATTTTACTTTAATTTTGTGCTCACCAAATGGAGATCCCCTAAACTCAGCATATTTGATTGGGTTGTAATCCACAGATTTTTTCCCACCTTTAGAAAATCCGTCTTTAATATCATCCCATTTCTCATTAAAGGGAAATTTAAGTGTCTTCCCGGCAACGGGATCAACATACAGAGCACCATCACCCGCGGCTTCTTTAATTTGTTCAAATGTTGCGTTCGCCGCATCGATAATTGAGGGTGCTTTCAAATCTATCCTCAGGATGGATGGAAACTCTTCACTTTTTGGCTCTTTTGCCTTTCCCCAAAAAGACATACCAGCGTGAGAGAACTCAAAATTATATTCAAAAGTAGAGCCATTTTCCCATTCCCCTTTTACAGTGGTTGTTCGACGGTCTTGAGATACAGGGGGTGATGAAGCGAGGCTTTTAACACGTCTTCTATTCCAGCCTCGTCCTTCTGACTTCGAATATCCATAAATATCTATTGCGATGGGAGATTTTTGCACACGGGCACCATTCTCATCTAACAACCAAATATGTGCCAAGCGCCCGTTAGCATGCAAACCTCCTTCAAAAGCGACACTCTCAAGGTAGGTATTGTATCCTTTCCACTTTCCTGATCCATACCTCTCCAAGACTTTTTCTCCTCCCCCAAGAATTGTCGGCACCAAGGACTTTTTAAGTTTTTGCAGGGCTTTCCCCAAAGCGATAGTTTGTGGATCCAGTTTCGTCCAAGGTAATGACATCGGACTGGATCGGCCGCGGATTTTAAGATCTACTCCCTGATCGTCTGCAGATACAAAAGATGCCTGCAATGGGCGTCCATCGGAGCTAGTCCAGGTGTGCATCTTATCCAAATCAGCTTCCACCACTTTTGGGGGAACAACTTTTACAGGTTTTGCCGGGGCAGCAGGTTTGGGAGGAGCGGGACGGTGCTTTGTGGCTAAGGGCTGTAAAAGTTTGGCCAATGCCTGTGACTCAAGGGCGAACCTGTCTAATCCTATGGTAAATTCCTTAGCTCCACCATTCATTGATAATGTGAGTTGGTCTCCCTTGAGAGAAACAAACTTTGCCTTCAGTGCCCGACCGTCAGCACTTTGCCAATCATGTTCTACATCCAAAGCTTCGGGCCCGAGTAAATCTTCGGGCACTGCAGCGAGAATCTCGTCGAATGGAGAAGATGTGGCAGGCGGAGCCTTGGGTGCGGGTGCTCCCAGTTGTTTAGCTAATGCCTGCGATTGAGTGTCTAAAGTATTCAGAGGCAAAGGAAAGACTTGGCCGTTCCATTTGATGGTTACAGTTTGAGCGACATTATCGAAAGAAATAAATGACGCCTGTAAAGTGCGGCCCTGCAAATCAGTCCATGGATAGAGCTTCTCGTCTTGGCCAAAAGTAGATAATAGAGGTAAGCTGAGGATGAGGGCGATTAGGTAGGGCTTTTTCATACTTCCTGTGGTTTTGGTTCTTTGTTTTCGATTTCCCATGACAATGTCACGGATTTCTTTTTTTGTTCCCAAGGATGGAAAACGTCAAAAATTTTTCCCGGATTTAAAATTTTGTTTGGATCAAGAGCCTCTTTAATCGCCAGCATTGCCCGCCACTCTGCATTATTAAATTGTTCGCGTACAAAAGGAGTCTTGGCCAGTCCCACTCCATGTTCCCCACTAATCGCCCCCCCCAGTTCGATGACTTTGCTCATCAATTCTTTAAGGGCGGATACCGCACGACTGGTTTCCTCTGAATTTTCTTCATCGTACATTAAATTAACATGCAAGTTACCATCTCCACAGTGTCCAAAGACTCCAATTTTGATGCCATAAACTGCCCGTAACCTTTCAACTGCCCCAACTAATTCCACTTGTTTGCCCAAGGGAACAACCACATCTTCATTTAATTTTGTAGAGGCCAGTTTTTTCATGGAAGAAGATCCCTGGCGACGAACTTCCCACAATTTCTCAGCCTCCTCCAATGAATGTGCCGAGCGATGAGCAAGGGCAGTCGTTTTTAACCAGCCTTCCAATTCCTTAGTCTGCTCATCCACCTGACTTTCCGAACCGTCCAGTTCGATCAGAAGCATAGGATGGGGAGTGATACCGGGGAAAACATCCGTACCGACATATTTTTGCAGGCAATCAATGGTCCATCGGTCGAGGTATTCAAGAATGGAAGGTCGTAGACCAAGTTTGCGAAGTTTTCCTGGTGAGGACAAAGCCACCTCATCGTTTTCAAAAACTCCAAGAAAGGTACGCGTGCTTAAAGGAAGATCCACAAGTCGCAAAGTTGCCTCGGTTACCACACCTAAGGTACCCTCACTGCCAATCCACAAATCGCGGACATTATAACCGGTCGCAAACTTACGAGTCGCCCTGCCCCATTCCACATATTCTCCACTTGCGAGATATCCTGCCAGAGACAGTACATAGTCCCGGGTCACCCCATACTTCACGCAGCGTAAACCACCAGCATTACAAGCTATATTCCCCCCAATTGTACAAAATTTCTTAGAGGATGGGTCGGGCGGATAAAACAAGCCACTTTCCGCAGCCAAGCTTTGTAAATCAGCCACCACTACACCCGGCCCACACCTTGCAAGCTGATTACTCTCGTCGATATCCAAATGATTCAACCTCGAAAGATCGAGCACCCATCCGCCCGCTATGGGAGTCGCACCACCCGTAAGGGATGATCCCGCACCTCTTGTGGTTACGGGGATTGCATGCTCATTAGCAATCCTCAGGACATCCCCAACCTGCTCGGCTTCCTTCACCCTAATAACCGCATCAGGAAGGAAGCTAACCTTAAGCCCGTCATAGGATGCATCTTCTCTGGCTTGTTCTCCAAATTCGACACAATTGCCTAAAAGCTCAACGAGCTTGGATGAGGCATTAGCTATGTCAGTACAATCATTCATTGTTCCAAATACTTATACAAATAGGAATTCTTAAACCATGCAAGAAACGAACCATCCATTACAGCTATTCTTTAACCTTTGAGGAATTCATCCAAGAAACGAGTAGCGACCCCATTAATAATTGAAACAAATGATAAGCAGTTATGGGAATAATCATGGTAGCGAAGAGCGAATCGTGATCGCTTGGAATTATTGCAAAAGCCAGGGGTATTCCGGTTGCCAAGGATTTTTG